>Ga0326728_10009313_pt1 | contig 23726 bp, 13 predicted proteins | sample MB3enrmetagenome_FD_207602 | JGI IMG/M metagenome (GOLD analysis project Ga0326728, IMG submission 207602) | Lab enriched peat soil microbial communities from McLean, Ithaca, NY, United States - MB31MN | ecosystem: Environmental > Terrestrial > Soil > Wetlands > Peat | place: USA: New York... | reverse complement strand
TGCCGATCCAGGCATAATCCTCGATCACAATGGGCTTGTCTTCGACTCGGAAATCAGGATCGTCTTTCAGATGGTGCGAGGTGATCAGCATGACCTCCGGTGAGATGCTGACATTATTCCCTACCCTAAACCCTCCACGGCCATCGAGTGTACACCGCCGGTTGACGATTGAATGTTCCCCGATGACCATGGATTGGGGATTGCGCCCAAGGGGACGGTAGTAATACCAGTAACAGCCCATGAAAACGGACGAATTCCTGCCGATCCGCACTCCCACGACATGACGATACCACCACAACCGCACGACAAAAAAAGGAATATGGCTGATGAAGTGATTCGTCAAATAGGCCAGAAGTTTGGCCGGCATCTGCTGTTTACCTCACTGTAAAGATGGTAAAACGATCGGCATTAGCGGTCTCCGACCAGGGCATGGCGCACATGATGGAAATCCTCGCGGGGCAAAACTCCCACAAGCAAAGCCACAGTCAAATAGAAAACGGCGCCGGCGGGAATCAGCAATAGAAGGTTCTCCGTTCCCCACCAGCGCAGCAATAACAGCATTGCAACGCCTACCATGAAGCCTTTGAGGCCGACAACCAGATTGCGGCGGCTAAAGACACCGCTTGGCATCAACCAGAGCGCGCCGAACATCATCAGCAGTTCTGTCAATGCAGTTGCCGCGGAAGCTCCGAGACCCCCATTGCCCCAGAGTCTCACTGTCAGAGGGATGGCCCAGAGATTAACAAGCGGGTTTACGATCGCCGCCGCAATGGCCATAACCGCCCATGGTTTTTCTTTGCCGCGGGCAATCAGTGCAGTGCCAAGAACCACATTAATGCATACGAGCAGGATTGACGCCCCAAGGACCTGCAGATTAGGTCCCGCATTTTCAAATGGGCCGGCGCCGTAAAGGACACGCACGAGCGGGTTGGCGACCGCGATGGCGCCCGCGCTGACGGGAACGGCGGCAAAAAGCACCAGGTTCATCAAGCGTCCGGAAGCTCGGCTGAATGCGGAATCATCGACTGTTTCGGAGCCCATCCGCATCATCGCTGGAAATATTGATGTCGTGAGAATGTTGGGGATGAAAAGGAGCGTGCCGTAAAGGCGTGTAGCCGCGCCATACCAGCCCACCACGGCGTCCGAGGTCATGAGAGAGAGCATGAGCACATCGATACGAATATAGATCTCACCAAAGATAACCCACACGAGGAATGGCAACCCCCCGAGAAAGATCCGGCGCAAAACCGGACGGTTAAAGGCAAAACCGAATCGCTCGCGCCGGTAAAGCCAACCCAGCGACATAACAAAGCTGACAACAGCCGCCGCGGTGTGCGCCCAACATACCGAAACCAGCGCATAGCCGTGCCAAAGGAGAATTGCACACCCGGCTGTTATGATAGTCTTTTCCACTATCAAGGTCACACTTGGCGCGAGCATGTATTCAATACCCTGAAAGGCTCCCCCCAGGGTCTGAGTTACAGCTCCAAGGCAGGTGCCCAGTCCTATGATCAAGACCGCTTCACGGGAAGTTGCATCGTAAGGCAGCACATAGATGAGCGCTGACTGAATAATGTAGACGGCGGCGGCCAGGCAGATTTTAAACGTCACGACGTTGCTGAGCATTGAATACAGCCCGGCGCGGCGCCGGCCGATCTCGGCGGCAGCCATGCCCGGTTCGGGGCGGAGGATCGCCACCTCCTTTACGAGGAATGTGTTCACCCCGAGGTTTATCAACGTGCTGAAGATCGTGCCGTAGCTGATAGCAAAGAAAAGCTTTCCGAACTGGGAATCCCCGAGGTACCGGGGCAGAATTACGAGCAGAATCCAGGACAGGGTCCACGTGACCAGTTGGCAAACCGTCTGAATCGCCGTATTCTTGAGTGCCAGGCGAGTCCTACTCATCCCCCGGTCCTCCCCGGTCCCTACCCTCAATCCTCCTGATCGCCGTCGCGATTGCCATGGCGATGCCCAGATAAATCATGTTGCGAAAGAAAGTGATCTGCAGGTCATAGTATGCAATTATCACCTGGCTCATAATTAGTGAAAGCACCATCAGGGCAACGGATTTGAAGTATGGAACCGTCATGTTCCTGTAATCGATAACCGCCTGGACGATCGCCGCTCCGAAAAAGAGCCAGAAAATGATAAAGCCGAAAAAGCCCGTCTTGACCCACATCCAGTAAATACAGTTATGTGGGATGTACTCCCATAGCGGGAAATCCACCCTATCGAGCGGCACGAAAATCTCATATTTATTGCCGAAGCCTATCCCCATGTGATTATGGCGAATTGTCTGTTTCAGATTGAACAGTTCCGCTTTTCGATAGTAGTTGGAACTTTCATCTTCCGAACCTTTTTGCTCCATAAATATGGACTTGATTTTTTGTGCCGGCATTCCGTATTTACTGTCGCTGTTCCAAAATGCGCCCATATAGAGCACCAACAGCACCAGCATCGGCGCCATCGCCTTGGCGGCGAGGATTCTCTTCTCCCGCGGCATCATTGCAACTGCCACGAAAAGACTGAAGCCGAGAGTCCCGTAGACAACGCGTCGCTGAGCCAGCAGGAAGGTAAAAAAGGTGGTCGGTAGAAAAAAAAGTGAGAACTTCAACTCCGGACCACGGTAATTAAGAAAATAAAAACCGACCATGAGCACAAAAACCGAACTGATGAACAGGGCATCTTCGTGGCCGGTGATGGCGCGAACGCCTGTCAGGTCGCCATGCAGTGTCACCACATAGCGCCAACAGCCCTGCAGCCCTTTAATGGCGATCGCAACCAGTATGATCCAGACGCAAACCTGAACCTGCCGTTTATTGCGGATGATCTGGGAGGTGATAAAGTAGGTACCGCACAGATAATAGAGAGCCCGGATTTCCCAGAGCGACGCCTTCCAGTCGCCACCGCGCGCAAGCCCATAGATAGTGTAAAAAACGAGCATCCCGAGGAAGACTACAGCGATGCCGAAGTTGGGTATGTGGTGTAGGTGCCATTCCCGGCTGCTTACAGCGCGCAGAAACCAGAGCGCGATCATGAGAACCAATATGACTTCCACGGGATTGAAGATCAGTGCCCCAATACCTGTCGTGGAATTCAGGTTGAGATAAAATGGGATCTTCTGGGTAATGATGTCCTTCATGCCGAAAATCTGGAACTGTTCCAGAAGCAGGGATGCGCCCAAAAGAGTGTAGATGCCTAATTCGAGATATCGCATTAATAGGAAGAAAAAGCCGAGGACAGCGCAGAAAGCCGGTACGACCAGAATATTGCCGTTTGTAACGGCAAGCAGGACGGCGCCCATCACTGATAGCAGGCACCCAAAGACGGCAGGCTTGATCCCTTCCCCGAAACTGAACGGATCAGCAGCAACCGAATTTCGTTCACGCGGTGAACCGGTCATGGCGGTCTTTAGAATCGCACGTAAGTTATAAATACTATCACCGAAATTGCTGCCAGAAGTCCTGTAATTACCCACCGGTCGATTCGTTCCACTCGGCTGCCTACCACTAGAAAGAGCAGCAGCATTGTCAAAACCATCTTCATCTCAGACCCACCTGTAGAGCCAGTCGGGAATCCAGTATTCGAAGTAGTTGAAGACAACGCCGATGATCTTTTCCGGAGGCAGCATGTGGATTGCGTTTTCGATGGGCTTGAGTTTTGCGGAATAGAGTTTCACCAAGAAGAGAATGCCGTCCACGTGTGGTGCAAGCAGCCGGGTTCCTGAACTGGCCAGGACTTCGGGCGCCTCCATGAGAGTGAAACTGAAACGCTCTCGCAGGCCAATCAGGACTTTTCGAAAGGCAGGGTCATTGTATAAGACATCCGGATGTTCGGTATGCGCGCCCGCGGGCAGCAGCGTGAGACCGGGAGTGTCCAGCGGGACAAGAACCTCGTCGAGAGCTGCCCGATTTTTGATGACTTCCGCCAAGCCCGGCATACCGGAAAAGCCCAGGGTTTCGGATAGCGACGGCATCTGGAAATTGGCATCAACCAGCAGAACCGGTTTTTTTAGGGCGCCCGCCATAACCGTTCCGAGATTTGCCGTTAACACTGTCTTGCCCTCGCCGATCCGCGCGCTGGTTATCATCCATATCAACCGGTCGGGGTCGGGGTCGGTGTAGGTCTCGAGCGCGGATACGGCAATGCTCCGGAGAGACTCGAGATAATCGTATAGTGACTTGGCTTCAGGTGTTTTTTCGCTAATGGAGTGCTCGATGCCCTCAGCGTTGACAACCAGATTGGGGGACACGTCAGGAGGCAAAACGAAGCGGCGCACGCCAAAAATGGCGCACAAACCCTTCTGAATTGGTTCGATTAGCGGCCCACTTTTGGCCAGCAGGGATTGTATGGTTTTAACACCCCGGTTTTCCAATACCCCTTCCAGCGGCGGGCGCGAGAACATCCGCCTCAAACAGACGGCAACGTGAAATGGCTCTGTCTCTCCGTAGCGATACAGCTTAGGTTCCACGCCGACCATCCGGAGGTTGATCCGCCGCAGAATATCACCGGTTCTCAATACTCGAGGGTCGATAAACTCCAGCAGAAAAGTCAGAAAAAACCCAATGCAAACACCACCCGCAATACCGCCGAAAAAAAACAGCACGCGATTCGGCTTATTGCGCTTTAGCGGAACAGTGGGTGGATCAATTATGGTGAACCGGTTTGCCTGCTGGGCCATTTCAACCGCACATGTAACACGCGCCTGTTCCAGTTTCACGCGAAGCGTATCATAGATCTCGTGCGTCACTTTGAGCTCGCCCTGCATCCGTTCCAGTTCTTTTTCCAGCTCGGGGACTTCGGCAAGCTTGTTGCGTGTTTCTTCGAGCAGGCGCTGATACTCCGCGCTTTTCTGCTCGAGGACCTTGACCTTTATGCGCGAATCTTCCAGCCGTGCCGAGACCTCCTGATAAACCGGAGAGCGTACCTCCTGGGTCTCCGAGGCCTGGTTTTTCTTTTTCTCATCCTCGAGTAAATGCTTGATAAAGTCCATCTCCCGCTGGATTTTTAGCACCTCGGGGTGAGACTTTTCTCGAGTGGACATCAGGCTGCCCAACTGGAGCTCAAGTTCCTGGTAGCGTTTCTGGTATGGAGTGTTTTGAATGTAAAGCGCCTGCGCGACGACCATCGGTTTTTCCCCGGTGAGCCTGGCCTGGAGCAGGTTCTCATTCAACCGCTCCTGCTTGAGGTCGAGTTCGGCATCCAGCGCCTTGCTCCGGTACTCATTGAGTTGGCCGCCGAGGGTAGTAATCTGGCCCAGAGTCTCCATATTCGTCCGGCGGAATCGTTCCAATTCCTGTTCGGTTTTCTCCATTTCCCTGCGGTAATGATCCACTTCCTGTTGAATCAGGTTGACCGCGGTCGTTGCCTCGCGCCGGCTGCCCTGAAGGCTTTTGTCGATAAACAGTTGACTGACTGTTTCCACCAGGTTTTTGGCCATCACAGGGTCGGATGCCGTACCGGCAATCTGGAAGGAATCGGTGGTCAGGCCGAGAAGGCGGATATCCTTGCGCAGACTGTTGACTTTCTCTTCCAGTTGGAGGTCGCTTTTCAGCCCTTTGTCGATCCCAAGCTTGCGAATAGTTTCTTCGAGCAAGGGCCGGCTGTAGACTATCTTCTCGAAAGACCCGAGCCGGTTGGTTTCAGTCATTGCCACCGCGGTTTCGTAGCGCACCAGGGGATTGAGTACCTCATCCTTTCCCAGCAGTATCGTGGTGGAGGAGACGTATTCCAGCTTAACGACAAGCGAAATCAATAAGGCGAGCAAAGGAGTAAGAATGAGGGGAACAACGAGGACCCGCTTCCTACGGAATAGGATTTCCACGAGATATCGCAGGCTGAATTCGCCGGCCAGCAGCGTTTCCATCCTTGAATTGACGTTTTTCAGAGCCATCGCGGTCCTCACCCCTTGCTTATCTCGAATTAGTGAGTTGGTCTGGTGATCGTCCACATGGTTGCGCCAAGCAAGATCGTATTCAAAGAGGGTGAAATCTGACTGACTACGTAGTTAAACTTCGCCATGTCCGAACGGCCCACATACACGATATCTCCGGACTGGAGGACTGGAATATTTGCGACCTTGCCTTCGAGAAACCCTGACACATTTACCTCGAAGACCTTCGGGGGGATGCCTTTTTCTCGCCGCACCAAGCGCACCGTCTTAAGGTTTGCGTCTTTCGTCTCACCCCCCGCCATAGCAACGGCACGGACTACATCGACTTGCTTTCCACGGGGGAAAACGCCCGGATGGTTGACCTCGCCAAGGACATAGAAGGTATTTTCATCGTCCGCCTTGACATAAACCGTGTCCTCAGGCAGCAGGGGAATATTCAACGTGCGGTCACCTTTCCGCAGAAGGTCATATAAGTCGATTTCAATTACGGTCCCCTTTCCGCGCAAAACCGTGCAGCCCCGCATGTCGGCCTTGTCCGTCAGCCCTTCCCCTCGAGCAAGCGCGCTCAACAGCAGAGGACGGCCCGGGAAATTGTACTGGCCTGGTTTTCGAACTTCTCCGAGCACAAAAACGCGGTTGTTGTTGTACTCCTCGACAATGATGCTGATTGTCGGACTTAAATATAGAGGTTTGAGCAGATTTTCTATTTTCTTGGCCGCACTCTCGCGAGTCTCACCGTTGAGATCTACCACGCCAACACCCGGCAGGGTAATTTTGCCGTCCGGACCGATAACATATTTACGGTTAATTTCGGTCACATCCATCGCATAAATCTGGATTTGGTCTCCCGCACCCAAGCGATAATCCCCGATTTCCGCCTCGAGCAATTGGAGTTGCTCCTGAGTGAGGCCGCCGTGGGATTCCTCTTGCTCTGCCTCGCGAGGCGGCGCCGGCGGGAACTTGGGTTTTGATGAACAGCCAGGTGAAATTGCCTGCGCTAAAAAAAAGAGCACCGCGACGAAGATCCTTCCGAAAGGTCCAAAACCAGACCTTTCCTGGAGGCTCCCCCTCGCATCTTGCACCTCTGTTCTTTGTCCGTCCTTCATGACCGTGCAGCACACCCCTATCATTTATTTTGCTATATCTGTAAATCTCATATGACCCGCAGTCTCGCAAGCTCATTCTTTCAAAGCAAAACGAAGATGAACGGCACTTCGAGCTGCAAGGGTTATTTGCTGTGAAGGCGATACCGATTGTGCCGTTGCGCCGAGTCGCGGTTCACTGCTGTCGAGTGTATAGGCAGGCCCGGGAGCTACATTGATGCCTTGCCATCTTAAGCGCAGAGTTCGGGGCAAACCTGATTTGTTGACGGCTATTATTATCGCTGTTCCAGCAGTGTTATCGATAGCCGCATAAACCGACAGATTTTCCGGTGTGGCAACATCGAAGCGGGTCTGCAGTATTTGGCCGCCAAAATTGGCGCCCGCGCCATCCGCATTTCGAAACAGGGCATAAGCGGCAGCCGCGAAGGAACCTTCCTTGGGAGTCAACCAGTAGCAGGCCAGGTCCAGACCCTCGCGGGCAAAGGTACCCAGGATATCGGCAAGAGCAAGGCCACCGCTTATGTCGTCTTCCCCTCCCCAATTGTATTCCGTCAGGCCAATCCTGGTGCCGGGATAAGACTCAGCCACCCAGCGTTTTAGCCGCGGGATCAGATTCACCTTCGTTTTGATCCACGAGGGGTCCTGATAACTCGGGTCCCGCAAAGATCGCACCGATTCAAGGCGCAGCCGTGTTGCAGAGACGTCCACGGCAGGCGAAAAGACATCCTGTGCCTGCGGGTAAAAATGCACGGTTACGTAATCGAGCAGTCTAACACCGCCTTGTATTTCCTGGGTGCGCATCTGCCGAAGAAACCAGGGCAAGAAATCTTCCCCTCCGTGTCGTCGCCGGTCATCATTGGTTTTTAGCTCCAAGTCCTGCGCCGATTGAAAATACGCAGGCCACCCCCAGAGTTCCGGGCCGGCGATTTCCGCTTCCGGCGCCGCGGCCTTCACCGCCTTGGCCAGGCCCACGAATCGGTTCAGATACTCATCATAGGAGACCGGTTCCGGATGCATGTCACGATGCGTGATGTGCCATAGCATTGGTTCGTTCCCAAGAGCGAAAATGATACGCCGTTCGCTGAATAGCTTAGGAAACTGGGTTTTCATCGCCTTCACCCAGGCCCCGATGAATTCAGGGCCGGCGGCAACAGCGGAATCAGCCCGGTCATTGCCCAATACTGGCGTGCCGTCAGAACGCAACCCATTGCCGGCGTCGGGCCGCGACGGGTCGTGCTGTTGTTGAGCACCGTATTTCTTTATGGAGTAACTGTGCGAACTGGTATCCTTCGCCACGAAGCCTATCAGCGGAAGATTGAGGAACACCCGCGCACCGGTCTGCTCGCCGCGTTGGAGAAAATTCTGCCAGGCATGCCGGTCGACGGCGACATTCTCGAAATACCAATCCCTCCCGGTATTCCAGGCATTTTCCAGTTGCCAATTGTAACACTCCGCAGTATTGCCGCCCCAGCGGATCAAGGGAACTTTCAAGTTCGTGATCGTGGACAGGGACGGTACGGCCAGCCCATAAATCGAAGGAGAAATCTGCGCCGGTTCGGCCGGCCGGCTAATTGTGCAGGTAAAATCGGTCTCCGGTTCCTGAGCGAGAGACGCCAAAGGGAAACCTGACATAAGGAACAGCAACAGTCCGGCTATGCAACCGGTCACATTCATAGGGCCTTCCTTGATAATGGGTGGGGACAAGTGGGATTAGAGTTTACGAATTACTTTGGCCGGGACTCCGCCCACGAGGACGTTTGCCGCGACATCCCCCGTCACGACCGCGCCGCTGGCTACCACAGCGCCTGCCCCTATAGTTACGCTCGGCTGGACCGTCACCCGCGCACCCAGCCATGCGCCACGGCAGATGCGGACCGGCCTCGCCACGACTGCGCCTCCTCGAAACTCCGCTGCACCCATTTCATGAGTGTTAGTGAGGAACAAACACTCCATTCCCACTGAAACATTATTCTCCAAAGTAACGGTTTCTCCCAGGTTGAAGGTGATGTTCTCGTTGAGGTAGCAGTCGTTCCCGATTTCCAGCCGGCGTGTAACCGGCCCGGCGCCCGTCAACCGCAGGCGGCCGGACATTACCGTGCCGTGGCCTATGCGAATACCGGCCAGACGGTACAATCGCGGACGCAGGCGGATGAAAGCCTCAGAAGGGAGAAGCGCAACAAGCCCCTGAATGAAAAGTAGGCGAGGATGGCATCCACTGATTTCAGAGGCGAGAATTTTGACAAACTCCCAATTCATTTTGATATCTACTCCGCGGATATGACTAATACTAACAGGAGGCTGATAGGAAATCGGGTAACACACCGCACCGGATATTGTCAAGAACAGCCATTCGCGGTCAGAAAAGTTTCTCCACCGGCTAAATAGCCGCTCTTAGGCCTTAGCCTCAATAAAGATCTGTTAGCCCATAATCAATTCTTTTCAATTCTGTGGGCGTTGCATTAATTGCTGAGAAGATATAATCATTTACCACATGCCCAGAGAATGCAAAGCTCAGACTACCTGAAAAAGTGATGGAGAAACGAAATGCCGGATGAGCTTACAAATCCCCTGAATTCTACTCCCGCACCTGTTCCCACTGAACGGGCCGTCGAGATCGCAAAGGCTGTTTTTGCGGAAGCCGCCGTGCGTGCGAAGAGTACCAAGCCGGAAAACCTTACCAATGCCGTAAATAATATACACGATTGGCTAACCCAGGAGCGCTTCAAGGATTATCACGAGGCGCTTCTGAATCTGATAGAAATTGCCGAGGCGGACAGGGAGATCGCCGATGAGCTTTATGACAGCTTCTACCGCGTCATGCCGTTTGGGACCGGAGGCAGGCGTTCCAAGGTCGGAATCGGCCCCAACAGGATGAATGCTTACATGGCTGCCATGACCGCTCAAGGCGATGCCGAATTCATAATAAGACAACAGGCGGAGAAGGAGACCCCTGTCACCGCGACAGACCTCTTCATCGGCGCCTGGGACGTCCGGGAGTTCCACAGGTACTTTGCTGAAACACCAGCTCTCGAGCGTTACCGAAGCGTTATTGATACGAAGTGCCCTGCCCTCTCCGGGCTTTCGTCGGAGGATCTTTCGGAGATAGCGGCGCTGGTCTATGCCGGGAATGGAATCCGATACCTGCACCCATGCGAAATGCGGCCGACACCGTGGCTGTCCTTGTTCATTAATGCCTGGGGTAGGATCGCGGCCAAGAAACCGTTTTGCGGCGTGGCTGCAATCCTGAATCAGTGCCGGCGTGTGCTCGGCGGCATCGTATTGAGCTCAAGTCACAACCCGTATGACAACAACGGGACGAAATTCTACGAGATGAGCGGCGCCCAGACTCCGCCGCACATCGTGGATGTTCTACAGCGGATAGGCGATGCAGTAAGGGAGATCAAATACTTCGGAGGGGACTCGTATTACAGGGAAGGCCGAAAAGCTGCTTTCGAGGCCGCCAGGAAGAGCGGGATGGTCGTTATCCTGGATCATGAAAACCTGTGTAAGGTCGACGATTTTTACATCCACAATTCGATACGGGAGATAAAAAGCCTTTATACGGCCCATCAGTGGAAAACGCTCACCACACCGCGCAACCAGCACGATCCCAATTCGTCGATATTCGGACAACTCATGGTTTCGTTTAACGCCCTGAACGGCACGGGCTCAGCCGGAATTCTTAAAATTCTGGAAAGTGCCGGGTTTTCGGTTCTCCGCAGCCCTGATGACACTCCGAACTGGGAATTCACCGAGGGATATGGAAATGTACCGAACCCGGAAGCGGAAAAGACTTTCAATACAGGCATGCAGATAGGTGTTCGGCGGACTCTCGACGCCTTGCTTTCCGGCGATCTCCGCGGCTTGGCATCAATCTCGACCCTGATCGATGAGGACGGCCGGGGCATCCCCTATGCCCCGTTTTCGTCGGCCGGCACAGCGGACGAAGTGATCAGCCAGGTCCGCGCAACGACAGACAAGTATATCAGAGGTCTCGAACTTATCCCCGCCGGCGCTTCAGAGCCGGCGCTGGCGCGGCTGAAGGACCATCTAATCCGTAACAATATCTGCCTTCTCACCGACCCGGATGCCGACCGCATCGGACTTGGCATGCAGGTTTTCAGCGCCGCCGAAGAAAAACCGCTGAGGCTCCACTGGGTCTCGGCCAACGACAACGACGAGTCCGGCATCGTCCTTTTCCGCGGAATCCTCGAGCACATGCTCGATAAGGCCGAACGAGGAGAACTCATCCAGTTTATCGAAAACAGGCGCAACGAGGATGGAAATCCGGCTGGACCCGGCCGGAATCATCAACTTGTTTTCGTCAACACGGTTGTATCAAACCCGCTCGAAGCGATTATCGCCGAGAGGATTTCGAAGCGCCTGGAAAAGCTGACCGTCGGCAGAGTCTCGGTCAAAATCCTTACGCACCACGTCGGCTTCAAGTTTACAGGGGAGATCATTGACAATATCAAGCTCGGAAACGCCGGGCTCCCTTTTGACGGTATCACCGGGGAATTAATGACGAAAGCCGGCATTAAAGGAAAGGATGCCTTTTTTGTCATGTCGTCCGAAGAGGGTGAAGGCTCTCTTATCGGCTATCGGGGCAGCATCGACAAGGATAGCGGCGTAACGGGACTCGCCCTTGCGGTCCTTACCGCCGAACAGCAAGGCCGCGGCATGACCCTGCATGAATATCTAATGGAGACATACGACCGCTACGGCTACAGCAAGGCCAGTCTCGAACCGATGGTGATGACCGGCGAGTATGGCATGACAATGATAAATGATAACATAATGGGGGACCTCCGGGACAGGCTTCTTCCAGCCGTTATGGCGGGGCAGCGGCCAAAATGGCCGCTGCCGGGCAGTGTGGACAGCCTCGTCCTTACCGGGGGCATCGATCATATAGACCTGATGAAGAAGCGGTCCGATGACAACCCGGCGTTGTGGACCGCAACCAAACTGAATCTTCCCGATGAACCGGCGTGGTGGCCGGTTGCTATCAGGGAGTCGATCAACATCCTCGAATTCTCGGGTGAGCTTGTAAGTGAACAGCATCTTCCCGAAAAGCACCGTATCAGGATCCAGATCGTTATGCGCCCATCAGGCACGGAGCCTAAGCATAAGAACATGGTCAAGGTCATGGCGCCGCCTCGAAACCCTTCGGAGGAAACGATCAATGAATATATTGGCAGAATAAACAGCCTCAGCCGGAGCGTCCTCGACTCGGCGATGATCTATTGCTACGAAGCATCCCGGGTTGAGTACGATTCCAAAGTTGTTGAGGAGCCCGGCAGGTTCTCCTTTGCAGACCTTGCCACGGACGACCGTCTGGAACTCCTGAGAATTTTCCCGATAATCGTTTCGACTGAGGCAAAGCTGGCCATTTATTTTCCGCTTCGCAAATATCTTCAGAAAGAAGCGGCGCGCTTGGCGAGGCTGAGGGGGACGGACCTCCTGCTCGCGTACGAGCGGGTCAGGGGGAAAGTTTGGAGTGTTGCGACCGACGGTTCCACTAAAGGTTACCTGACTAACTTTAACAAGACCAACGGAATTGAATTCGTTGAAGAGTCGGTCAGGATGAACCTTGCCCGGCAACTCGCAGGTCTAAATCCAGGAGATTCAAAAATGGCTGAGATTTATTTGCAGACCGTTCTCTGGTTCGGACCTGATGTCGGCCTTATCACTTTTGAGGCGCTGCTTACAAACAGGGTTGATGAGGCTCGGGGAAGGCCCGAAAGAAATGATCCGGTGGTTCAGGCAGAGGTGGGAAAAATAATGGATGCCGTTAGAAGCGCGTACGGCGGCAAGCCGTTGTTAACAAACCGGAATACCGCCCGATAGCATGATCATAGCGGACCACAAGACAATCGGTGGAGGGTGACTTCAGGGGGACAGAAGAAGCGGACCGGCAGGCATGACGATCCGGCGCCTCTCGAAGTATAGCCGGCCATGTTTTCGTATCGCCAGCCCCCCACGGTGTAAGTTCGATCGCAGTGGGCATTGGTCAGAAGGGGAACACTGCCCGGAAGGCAGACCTGGCCCCCATGAGTGTGGCCGCAAAGATAGTATTTCACACCTGCACGGGATGCGTCGTGAATGATCTCCGGTGAATGGGCCAGCAGCAGCTTAAAATTCTCCCCTTCTAAACCATCCATAGCCTTTCCCAGGTTTTCAACGCCATAAAAATGGGCATCATCAAGACCAATAACATGGATGGCGGCATCTCCAATTCTGATGGTGGCAGTTTCATTCAGTAACATGCGAATGCCGCATGATTCGAGTTCAGGAACCATTTCCACGAAGTCGTGATTGCCCAAAATGCCCAGGATGCCGTGGCGGCATTGAAGGGATGCAGCCAGTTTCTTCATGCCTTCCAGTGAGGGTTCGTAGTTGCCGAAAGTCTTGAATCGAAAGTCTCCGGTCAGAACACATAAATCATAGGTCAGATCGCTTATGATGCTTATGAGTGTTTCCGCATTGTCAGGGATGCCGTCTATGTGAAGATCTGATAGATGCAGGATGCGGAAACCATCAAAGACCTCCGGTAGGCCGTCAAAAACCACATCGACTTCCATGACTTCATATTTCAGAGTATTGCGTTCCCCTTTGCGGTACAGCCCCGAGAATTTCAGGAGGAACTTCAATACTTGCGGCAGCAGATCCAGATTCTCCCAATGGAATTTTCCGAACCCCCTGCCGAAGTATTTTGCCGAATGATCGACCTGAAGCCTGAGGCGCCTGCCCAGATGATCTTCACCTATACGGCGCTCCAGATCTTCAAAAATGAATTGATGGCCGGGTTTCATTCGCCGCCCTTGAAGTGCGTTAGTCGAGTAAATTCGCTATTAGAACTTTGCCCAATATCTTCAAATCACCCCACGTGGTCCGGGTCGCCGCGTAATAGCTGTCCATGGCCATTTTTTCCCACCATTCGAGATCGGATCGTCTTTCCAATTCCCAAAGGTGAAATAACCCGAAAGGAGCGTTGTCCCCTGCCTCTTTCCAATCCTCCGGCAATTCGTCCCGCTCTTCATCGGTTAGTGTGGCGACCCCCACAAGATTCAGGTCCCCTCGAATAACATTCATGAGTCCTGGTAGTTTGCGAATCAGCCCGTTAGTGCTGTTGAAAAGAAAAAGGTCGAAATGACGCGGAGACTTCTCGCCTCCGAGACTCATCTGTGCACAGGTCCCCAGCCGTTTCTCCGAGAAGAAAAACTTCTTCGAGGGGAAAATGAGGTGGTAGACAAGAAGAAAAACCCAAAGAGGCGACGTTAGAAACAGGAGCATAAATGCCAGTAAAAGGTCGAGGAACCGCCCGGCTTTTGTCGTCAGGGTTCTCTTCTCGAGATCTCCGAGAATCAAATCATCCCCCAAATACACGTTCAGCATGCCGGGGGCCTTGAAGATCCAGTTCTTCCGGACAATGGCGTCCGTGATTTGCGTGCAGGGACCAACATACGTCCTATCCAGAACAAGACTGTCCTTAACCGAGGCGCACTCGTCAATTATGACATCGTCACCAATCACGCTTCCCGGACCAATCGAGGACCCGCCCTGAATATTGCAATTGTTGCCAATAATAAGTGGAGGCTCCAGCTTGGCACGGGGATGGATTCGGCAATGCCTGCCCACCCAAATACCTGATTTCATTGATTTGCCAGGGATAATCACGGCTTGGAAACGACCATCCAGGACAAGCCGGTTTACCCTTATCAGATCAGCCAGCGATTTAATTCGTTCGCAACTGCAGGATGCCCTATATGCGTCAACGGTGATCTGTTCCCGGTCCGGCCAACCCGGTGCAGTAGCTCCGGACGTTGTCAGCAATGCGAGTGCCGGCCCCGGAACAAACAGCGGATAAACATCGAGTTCCTTCATCTCCTCGGCGGTCGCACGTTGAAGTTCCTTGTCAATGGTTCCGGAAAAACTGCGCGCCAGGGTGATATGTCCTTGGCTCAGGCGCTGATCACCCGTAAATTCGGAGACATTAAGGTCTGTCACCATATCGGCGGGTAGACAGATAAAAGATCCTTCCAGCCTTGAGACATCGATACGCTGGAGAGCATCGGCAATTCCCCGATACGCGGACAGCAGTGAGTAAGAAATGTTCGCCCCCCATCGGGAGCCGTCCTCGAAATATTTTTCCGTTTCGTACGGCTTGTGTTTCAAAATCAGAAGAATCTCTTTGAAACCATGCTTGACCAGAAGCTCGATGAGATGTTCCACAATGGGCTTATTGGCCACCGGAAGCAAGAACTCCGGGACCCAGTTCGTCAGTGGCGCCAGGTCCTTTGTTTTAGCTGTTGGGAGAATCACCGCCTTCATAAAGTTCTCTCGATCAACTGCTGCGCCGAATCCAGGTCCGGCGCAATGTGAAAGAGCCGGTCGAGACTGGTGATACGAAACAACTGTTCTACGTTAACTTTCAGTGCGCACAACACGCATTTCTTTCCCGAGGTAACCAGCATCTTCTGGATTTTAATGAGCAGCATCAAACCGGAGCTATCCACAAAATCCAACTGTCCGAGATTAATGATGCAGTCGTTTGCGATAGAACTTATCAATTTCTTCGCATCCAAAGTTTCCATTTGCTTGGCATCGAGCCTGCCGAAGAAATCCAGCACCGTAAGGCCGGGTTTGTTAGTGGATGAGTAATAAAAACGTGGAAGTTTGTCCCGTGCTCTCAGTCGGCTGATGACCTCGTCTACTTTTTCCAGTGTATTGTTCTGGAAAAAGTCCCAGGTCCGGTTCAACTCGAAAACCCGGCGAATCTTTGAAGTGATTCCAACCAGATAAAGTTCGCACCCTTGCTTTTCGGCGCGCCGAAGAGTGCGCATCAGAAAGCCCAGCCCGGTCGAGTCAACAAAATAAACCTGAGTGAAATCAAGGACTACGCTGGAGGGCCGGGAAAACGCCTGATCGACTGCTCCGGAAACGCTTTCCAGTGTGACAATATCCAGGCGTCCGGGCAGAGTTATGACATCCAAAAAGGTCCCGGAAATGCGCTGACCGGTCACCTCGAACGAATCTGCGTTCTTATCGCAAACAATTTTGCATGACAGGCGCTTGTAGCGGTCATAAATGATCGCCGGCCAGATCAGGAGACCGAACTTGAAAAAGCCTATCACGTATCTCTTCCACAACCGCCCGGGGTCCTGAGTTATGCGAAAAAGCCACTCCAGCCCGCTCCTCTGCATCCAGAGCGGCGCGCGCCGAATCGATCCCGCAATGTATTCGAAAGTTCCCCCGATGCCGATTGAGACCGGAACTTGAAGCTGGTTTCGATTCCGGTTGAACCATACTTCCTGTTTTGGATTGCCGAAAGCAATCAGCAGAATATCCGGTCTTGCTTCATTTACTCGATCAACGATCTCCCGGTCCATTTCCTCCGCATCGAAAAGATTTTCCCCTTCGATGTATACAAAAGGCGAATCGACACCGGCAATGATCAGCTCGGGGTTTCGCTCCTGGAGCAGTGAGGCCGCTCGTTTTGCAACTTTTCCACGCCCGCCCAGAAGATACAATGATTTCCCCCGCCCAGCTGCCTCTTGGGCCAGCTTGGGGACCAGGTCTGCTCCGGTCACCCTGCTCTTGAGAGACCAACCAAGCAGCTTGCTGATTACAACCAAAGGCATTCCGTCAGCGGTGACCAGGTCTGCCCGCCGGAGGATATCCAGGAGTTCCGGATGTCGAATACGACTGAGCCGCCAACTGAGGGTGTTAACAACAAAATCGACATTGACAGTAGCTACCAGACGGGAGCGATGGTCACGTTGATAAGATTCAATCATGGAAAAGATGCGCTCAATGCTGTCATCAATGGTCAGGTTGTCAATGGGAATGCCGAGGATCACAACAGTTTCGGAAAACATCAGTAGGCGCCTTTCCCGAGAAGCACAACAGGGATAGTCTTGAGCAGCAGCTTGACGTCCCCCCAGCAGGACTGGTTTTCGATATACTGGACGTCTAAGCGAACCTGCCCCTTGAAATCGACATCACTACGTCCGCCCACCTGCCAGAGACATGTGATCCCGGGAATGGCATCCAAGCGCCGCCGGTCGGCGTACTCGTATTCAGCAACTTCGCTGGGCAAAGGGGGGCGAGGCCCGACCAATGACATGTCACCTTTGAGCACATTCCAGAGTTGAGGCAATTCATCTATGGAGAATTTCCGGATGATGCGACCAACCCGTGTAATCCGGGGATCGTGCTTCATTTTGAATATGACCCCACCGGATTCATTCTGGTCGAGCAGATGGTCTTTCATCCGGTCGGCCCCGATTATCATTGAACGAAACTTGTAGAGCGTAAACAGTTTACCCCATTTCCCAACTCGAACCTGTTTGTAAAAAGCAGGTCCCGGATCGTCTGTTTTTATTGCCAGCGCGGTTATCAGGAATAAAGGCGAGAGCATTATGAGCATTATGCCGGACACAAAAATATCGAGGACTCTCTTTATGAAGTAGGCCGATTCGGTTACGCTTATCCAACTGTATTTCTTGAAGTAGAAGTAAGCGGTGCCGCGTATCCTCGCTATGCGAGTCCCGCCTCTTGCATATCTGCTATACAACTGCTCAATCAGTTCGGGGCCAGAACGGCTATCCTTGCAATGCATAGCAACCTCACGATAGTCATCTCAAATCGACCATCTTTTCTCATATATCAGTAATATCGGCGACTCTGATATGGCCCTCAATCCAATATTGCCTCAGTACCGCACCGCCATCAAAGACGCTGCTTGAGCCGATCACCGACGGTCCCCCCTACGGTGACCCCATCTCCGATGCAGGTACTGCTGCCAATTTATACTGTAGAAGCGATTTCCACTTTTTTCAAGTCCATCCTGTTAAACGGTAGAAGAATGCCATAAACCTGAATTAAGCGTGAGGATGCCTGAAAATCACACTGCGTTTGCCCCAACTGAAATGGTATGCACATGTCGCGTCGGCTTTTTGACTCGCCCGTTACTATCGTATCTTATTGACCTGACGTCCCCACTGTCAGAGAACCTGGCGAATCGTATTGACCAACTGGAGGGGAGGAGTTATGTCCTGAAATCGAAAAAATCAGCTCCATTAACGTTTCACTTGTACGCTTGATTTAGGAATCGCATGTATTTTGCAACCAATCAGGCTGCTCAGAACGTTTTTTCGGACGGAGTCCGTCTCGAAATGTGGCCTGTCATGCGTAGATAGTTAAGTTGTTGCATTATTCAGATTTAGAAACGGGGGAAGCATCTGATTTGAGTGAAGAACGATGTGTCGCCACGGTTAAAGAAATAACTCAATATTGGTCTTGGCGGACGAAGGCCCGAGTTCTATTCGACAGCGCCCGTCTATATCTCATATCGCATACAAGGTGGATTGACCGAACGTCCGGCTGGATACGCTTTCCCTTTTATCATCACATATTCAGCGATGAGCAGGCTGGGTTCTGTAAGCAGTTGGAATACATGAGGAATTATGGCGAATTCATATCGCTGGACTCTGCGGTGCGCCTCCTTCATACTGGAGAGCGGATTGACGGAAGATATTTCTGCATAACATTTGATGATGGGATAGGTGCCTGCTATGATTACGCTTTCCCAATTCTCGCAGACAAGGGCGTACCAGCAGCCTTTTTTATTGTTCCTGAATATGTGTCCAGTGGAGCAGACAGAGATCATCGTAGTTGCAGGCCGTTGCCAGGCTTGAAAATGAAAGTAAACTACATGACCTGGGACGAATGCATGGAAATGAAGAATGGCGGTATGGCTATTGGTTCTCACACATATTCACATAGCAGGCTGTCACAATTATCCGATGCCGATGCCTACGGGGAATTGAGGCGTTCGAAGGAAATCATTGAAAAAAATCTTGGCGGCAGATGTGATCATTTTGCTTGTCCTTGGGGAATGCCTGGAATCGATTATATCCCGGAAAAACACGTGCTGATGGCGAAGGAGATAGGTTATAAATCGTTTCTAACCGTGCAGCGCGGGGTCACCACGCAGGGGGATTCTCCTTTTGCAATCCGACGTGATTTTCTCTACGCAAACTCGGCGCCTTACATACTCCGGTATTTCTTCGGCACCTAAACAGAAGTGTTGGCGGAGGGATTATCAGTTGGGGGACTTTACATGTAATGGGCCTTACTCTCGCGCCTTGTCCGCGGACAAGAATCACGACTTTCACATTTGAGCTCCGCTGGCGCTCGATAACCTCAAACACTCAGTTTGTTATTACTTGTTCACCACTTCCTTCAACCGCTCAAATTGAGATTCCAGCTCCGTCATCCTATCCCTGGCGGCATCCAGGCGTCCGTTTTTCAATGCCTCCTCCATCTCGAATGCCACGCGCCGCAGTTTATCCGCGGCAAGGTTTGCGGATGCGCCCTTGATGCTATGGGCGTAATGTTCGGCACCCGATGCATCACCTGCCGCAAGAGATTGACGCAGGGCCTCAATCAAGCCTGGAGTATCTTCCAGAAAACTTTCCATGAGCATCTGCACCAGTTCCTCATCTCCCATCAGCCTGGCCAGAACGGCCGCCCTGTCGAAAACTTTTGGCTCCGGCTCATTCCGTTGAATAGAGGTCCCCGCCTCGGGGGCCGCCGGTTCTCCTGGCAGCCACTTTGAAATTACCTTAAAAAGCTGTTGGGACGAAATTGGCTTCGTGATGTAGTCATTCATCCCCGCTTGCAGGCAGCGCTCCCGGTCGCCGGACATCGCATGGGCGGTCACTGCAATGACTGGTATGTCTTTATTTGGCACGCCCGAGTCCGGGTTGCGTATCTCCCGTGTGGTCTCAAAGCCATCCATCTCGGGCATCTGCACATCCATAAGCACCAGGTCGTAAGGAGTTGTCTCGAGGGCTTTTAGCGCTTCTGCGCCGTTTGTTACGGCGTCCACGAGTATTCCCATTTTCGTGAGCATAACCGTCGCCACTTTCTGGTTGACGACATTGTCTTCGACCAGCAGTATCCGGACTTGGCCGAGGTGCATCTCGCTGATCGAAGGCCAGGCGACAGAGGGCGCCACCGGTTGAGCTGCAGCAGCCAGCAGGCCGGACAGGCACTTGAACAGATCGGATCGTCGCACCGGCTTTTTCAGGTATGCGGCAAACCCGCTTTTCTGCAATTCCCCGGCATCTTCTCGATGATCCAGGGAGGTTAAGAGCACCAGGATGGTATCCTTCAGCATTTTGTCATTCTTGATCATCTTTCCCAGTTGCAGTCCGTCCACGCCGGGCATTTGCATATCGAGAATGGCGGCCCGAAAGGGATCGCCCGAATTCCCGGCCCCACGGAGAGCGTCCAAAGCTGAAGGACCGTCCGCGGTCGCTTCCACCCGCAAGCCCATGGCCGTTAACAGTGCCGTCAAGACTGCACGGTTTGTCGCGTTGTCGTCCACTATGAGGATGTGAGTCCCTCGAATTTCCGCTGGCTGTGTGAGCCTGTATTCCTGTCCCCCCCCCTTGCCCATACGAACCGTAAACCAGAACTCCGACCCAACCCCTTCGGTGCCGGTCACACCGATCTCGCCACCCATAAGCTCCGTCAGCTCCTTGGAGATGGCCAGCCCTAAGCCGGTGCCGCCGTAGCGGCGCGACGTCGAAGCGTCTGCCTGCGTGAATTTGTGAAATAGAAGATCCCGTTTCTCAGGAGCGATTCCGATACCGGTATCCCGCACAGAGAAACGGATCACGACTTCGGAGTCGGTCTCCGCAAGCAGGCCGGCCTGTACGGATATTTCGCCCCGGTCGGTAAATTTCACTGCATTGGTCGCCAGGTTGGTGAGAATCTGGCGAAGCCGGCCGGGGTCACCATACAGATTCTCAGGCACATCCGGCGCTGCCGCACAAATGAATTCGAGCCCTTTTTCTTGTGCACGCAGGGCTGGAAGGGCTGCGAAATCCTCGAGCAGTAGGTGCAGATCGAAGTCCAACGACTCCAGTTGAAGCTTGCCCGCCTCGATCTTCAACAAATCCAGGGTGTCGTTCAAAAGAGACAACAAGTATTCACCACCGTTGCGAATGGCTTCAGCGTAGCGCCGCTGCTCGTCGTTCAGTTCCGTATCCAGCAGCAGACCGGCCATGCCCAGCATCCCGTGCATGGGGGTCCGTATCTCGTGGCTCATGTTGGCTAGAAACTCACTCTTGGCAGCATTGGCTGAATCGGCCGCCTGTTTGGCCGTGTGCAAGTGCTCTTCGAGTTCGCGTTGAGGCGTAATGTCACGGAGTATCCCTACCGCATGCCATTCCCCTTTGAGAAAGACCGCCGATAGCGACACAGCCACCGCAATCTCCTGCCCGTTTTTCCGTTTGGCGAACAGATCGCGCGTTTTGCCTATCCCATTGCCGTGACCCGTGCGCTGGAACTCGGAAAATGCCGCGCGATATTCGTCAAGATACCGTTCAGGAGCCATCAGTTCATGAAGGTTCTTCCCCAGAACCTCCTCGGCACGGTATCCCAGGATCTGCTCGGCCGCTGGGTTCCAGTAGGTGATGGCGCCAAGGGGATCCATCATCAGGATGGCATCGTAGGCCGAATCGGTAATGCAGCGTAGGCGCTCTTCAGCGTCCTTCCGTTCCGTAATGTCCTCGGTCATTGCCAGATGACGCGGATTCTCTCCGGCCTCTACCGTCACGGGAGCGACAGTCAGACTGATCCAGATAAGGGAGCCGTCTTGACGGACATAGCGCTTGTTCATCTGATAACCGGAAATTTCACCGGCGTTCAGCCGCGCCATGTTGTCCAACTGCTCCTGCAAATCATCCGGGTGCGTATACTCTGTCCAGGACATCGAGGTCAATTGCTCACGCACGCGCCCGGCCATTCCCGCATAGTGCTCATTGGCCTCAACAATGCGCCCGGTAATGGAATCGATCAACGCCACCCCCAGGGGAGCCTGTTCGATCATGGCCCGGAAGAGCGCCTCAGATTTTACCACGCGAATCAGGGCCCGTTCGGTTTGATGCTGCGCGGCAAGCAACTCGGCGGTCCGGGCATCCACCTTGCGCTCCAGAAGAATATTCACATCCCGGAGGGCTTCTTCGGCTTCTTTGCGTTGGGTGATGTCGGAAAAGGACCCCACGTAGTGAGTGACAACTCCCTCCGCATTGTAAACGGCCGTGATGATCAGCCAGGAGGCAAAGATCCCGCCGTTTTTTTGCCGGATCCAAATCTCGCCTTGCCATCCATGTTCGAGAGAAAGGCTCTGCTCTATTCCATGCAATTTCTCCGGCAATTCCCGCCCGGATTTCAGGAGAGAACGAACATTGCGGCCCCTTGCCTCCTCTGCGGAGTACCCTGTCAAAATCCTAAAAGACCGGTTGGTCAAGATGATGCTTTCCGTTGCATCAGTGACAACAATGGCCTCGCCACTGTTTTCGAATACCTTTTCCGCCAACAGCAACTGAGCCCGGTTCTTCTTCTCCTGCGTAACGTCCTGCACCACTTCCAGCCGGGCAGCAAGATCGCCATACTGAGTGGGGGAAGAACTCACAATGACATCGATTATCGAGCCGTCCTGCCGGACATGGCGACATTCCCCGGCGCCTTCAGGAGTAAGTGCGCAGGCAGTTCCGTCTGCAAAAGCCTCCCGATCCGCCGGGGGCAGCAGATCGGGCATCGTCATGCCGGAAAAGGCTTCGCGTGTCCAACCATAATGGTCTACGGCGCGGTCATTCACCATCAAAAAGCGGAGACTTTCGGCGTCGTAAAGCCACATGGGCAGCGGACTTTTGTTGAAAAGGCGTTGATACCGATACTCACTGGCTTCGAGTTCTTCGTTTTTGCGCTGGATCACGATCGTGCGGCCGGTCATTCCGAGCATCAGCACCTGAAGAAGCGCTGCGAATATGAGCCCGGCCACACCTACGGCCCATCCCCTCCAGGACCGGTGTTGCCGCCAATATTCTTTGGTGGAATAGACTGACAACTCCAATTCCCTGTCGGCAATTCGCAGCCGTGTCTTCCATTGGGCCGCTTGGGCCAATGCAACCTGATTAGCGCCATTCGCATCGAAACGGTACAGCACCGATTCATCGCCGGGGGCATGAGTGTCAATCAGTTGAAACGCCAACCCTGCCGGCGCACGGCCGCCCATGGCAATATCGATCATCTCATCGACTTCGATTGCGGCCACCACAAAACCGACCAGTTCAGTTTTTTGCTCTGTGACGGCTTCGGGCAAGCCATGATACGGCATGATCTCCAGCAACCCGACCCTTTGCCTCGGCTCCTGAACCAGCCTGACGGGAGCGGTCACGGCCATCGAGTTTCCGGCTCTGGCCCGTTCGACAGCATCACGGCGAATCGGTTCGGAATTGATGTCGTAGCCGACTGCCGGCTGGTTGTTGGCCAGGGGTACGATGTAGCGAACCGCCACGTATTCAGGCCTCCAAGCGGCAGGCACCAGACGCCCCTGGCTGTCGAGCTCGGTTATCCGGTATGGCCCAAGCGGGGACAACCTGCTCATCATGTTCTCGAAGGCGGGACGCTGTTTGTCGGTAATCAAATCATCAAAGCTCAATGCGTAAATATCCCGATGATCCCGTAGCGTAATGCGTGTGAACAGTTCGAACTGTTTGAAACTGAAACCGGGGGTGGCCTCGATAAAGTGCTGCAGGGATGAGAGTACTTCGCGGTGTGTTATCAAGCGGTCGTTAATGCATTTGGCGATGAATTCACCATCATTCTGAAAGTGCCTCTCCTGTGCCTGCTTTTCCCATCGAGCGGCCCCG
>Ga0326728_10009312_pt1 | contig 23730 bp, 14 predicted proteins | sample MB3enrmetagenome_FD_207602 | JGI IMG/M metagenome (GOLD analysis project Ga0326728, IMG submission 207602) | Lab enriched peat soil microbial communities from McLean, Ithaca, NY, United States - MB31MN | ecosystem: Environmental > Terrestrial > Soil > Wetlands > Peat | place: USA: New York... | reverse complement strand
AAACTCGCGGGCGGGCTTTTCGGGCGACGGCGGCCTGGCCGTGAATGCGCAATTGAACGCCCCGCAGGGCATCGCCTTCGCCCCAGGGGGCTATGTCGTCTACTTCGCGGATTCCAGGAACAATCGCATCCGCCAGGTGGACCTGTCATCGGGCATCATCACCACCTTCGCGGGCAACGGCACCATCAGCCCCGGCGGAGGTCCCAGCGCTTACGGCGACGGCGGCCCGGCTACCAGCGCGCAATTGCATCTGCCCATGGGCGTGGCCGTCGACCAGTACTATAACGTGTACATTGCCGATACCGGCGATAACACCATCCGCGAAGTCACCACCGATGGCAACATCGCCACCATCGCGGGAGACAGCTTTCCCAGTTACCAGGGCGATGCCGGCCTGGCCATCAAAGCCGAATTGCACGGTCCCGAGGATGTGGCGGTGGATTCCTCCGGCAACATCTACATCGCGGATACGCAAAACGCGTATGTCCGCAAAATCACCACCGATGGCAACATCAACTATATCGCAGGCGACGGGAGCATCGGTTACACCGGCGATGGCGGGTACGCCACCAGCGCGGGCCTGGTCGCGCCATTTGCGCTGGCGGTGGATTCCTCCGGCAACGTCTACTTCGCCGAAAACGGCGACAGCCGGATCCGCAAGATCGACGCCAAGAGCCTGGATATCAGCACTGTGGCCGGAAACGGCACCCCCGGATTCGCCGGCGACGGATCGGACCCCACCAAAGCGGAACTGAATTACCCCACCGGCGTGGCCGTGGATTCGGCGGGGAATCTATACATCGCGGATTCGCTCAACTGCCGCATCCGCAAGGTGGCCTCGAGCGGAAGCATCTCCACGTATGCGGGAAACGGCACTTTGAGCTATTCCGGTGACGGTGGCGCGGCCATCCAGGCCCAACTCAACAACCCGCAGGGCGTGGCGGCGGACTCTTCCGGCAACCTGTACGTTGCGGACACCCTCAACAACGTGGTCCGGAAAGTTTCGCCGAATGGAACCATCTCCAACTTCGCCGGGAATGGCGGCGCGGGCAGCTCCGGAGACGGCAGCGCGGCCACCAGCGCGCAACTCCACGGACCAGAGGGGCTGACCGTGGATGCCGCCGGCAATCTGTTCATCGCCGACACCCTGAATGCCAAAGTGCGCAAGGTCTCCGCCGCCAGCGGCGTCATCACCACCGTGGCCGGAAGCGGTACTCCCGGCTCTGGCGGCGATGGCAGCGCGGCCGCCAGCGCGCAATTGAATCTGCCCATTGGCGTGGCGGTGGACGCCGCCGGCAACGTGTACATCGCGGACTTCGGCAACAGCCGGGTGCGCAAGGTCTCGGCCAGCGGCGCCACGATCGGCACGGTGGCCGGAAACGGATCCACCGGGTACTCCGGCGACGGCGGCCCGGCCGCCAAAGCGCAATTAAATGGCCCCCAGGGTGTCGCGGTGGATGCCGCCGGCAACCTGTACATCGCCGATACCGAGAACAACGCAATCCGTGAGGTGACCCCCGCCGGCCTGATCGCGACGGTCGCCGGAAACGGCCTCGCGGGTTACTCGGGCGATGGGGGGCAAGCCACCAGCGCGCAAGTCGGCAACCCCGTCGGCGTGACCGTGGATGCCGCGGGCGACATCTTCACCCTGGACGCCAGCAATCGCGTGCGCCAAGTCTATCCCAACGGCCTGATCGCGACCATTGCGGGCAACGGGTCGCTAGGCTACACGGGAGACGGCGGGCTGGCCACGCAGGCGCAGTTCAATTCTCCCTCCGCCATCGCTTTGGGCAACAACGGCAACTTGTACGTGGCGGATGAGGCCAACAACGCGGTCCGGCTGCTCCAGTACGCCGGCAACGGCCTGGGGATCGGCGCGGTAACCAATGCCGCCAGCAGCATCAGCGGACCGGTGGCGCCCGGCGAGGTGGTGGTGCTCTACGGCTCCGGACTGGGCCCTGCCCAGCTTACGCAGTACCGGCTTGACCCAACCAGCGGCCTGGTGGGTACCAGTCTGGCCGGCACCAGCGTCATATTCGGCGGCACACCGGCGCCGGTGTTGTATACCTCCGCCACCCAAATTGGCGCCGTAGTGCCGTACTCCGTCGCGGGATCGAACGTGCAGGTATTCGTCCAGTACCAGGGTGCGACCAGCGCTCCCGTGACAGTGCCGGTGGCCGCGGTGGCCCCGGCTCTCTTCACGGCGGACAGTTCCGGCAAGGGCCAGGCAGCGGCCTCCAACCAGGACGGAACGGTGAACGGGCCGGCTCATCCCGCCAAAGTGGGGAGTTACATCTCGTTGTGGCTGACCGGCGCGGGCCAGACGAATCCCGCGGGCGTGGACGGTCAACCGGGAGCCGCTCCCCTGCCGCAGCCGGTCGCAGCGGTCGCCGTGACGATTGGCGGACAATTCGTGACGCCGCAGTACGCCGGCCAAGCGCCCAACGCGGTAGCCGGCGTGATGCAGATCAATGCGCAAATCCCCAGTGGAACGCAGGCCGGCAACGCAGTCCCGGTGGTGGTGCAGGTGGGCAGCGTCTCCACGCAGGCGGGCGTGACCGTGGCGGTGGGGAATTAGCGGGAAGGAGGCCAGCCACATGGAGCGCCGCTCTTGGCGCGAACGGATGCGCCGTACCATGGCCTCGCTCAAGCGTCTCCTGAAGCGCGAGCGGCCGGAACCGCCCGATGACCCCTACGCCATGGTGACCGCCCCCAAGAAGCCGCGCCCGCCGCACCGCAGCGCTGCCGTGGCGGATGAGCCGGAGCGCTGAAGCTCCCGCTACGGCGCAGCCGCCCGCTCTTTGGATTCCCATTCCTCGCGGAGCATGGCGTACAGGAAGCAATCCTTCCACTCGCCGTGGATTTTGAGGTGGCTCTTGAGGAAGCCTTCCTTCCGCATCCCCACCTTCTCCAACACCCTTCCGGACGCCGGGTTCTCAGGCAAACAGGTTGCCCACATCCGATGAAGCTGGAGTTCGCCGAACCCGAGCGCGACCAGTTGTCCGGCAAAGCAGGCGCCCAGACCGCGGCCCCAGCACGCCGGATCCAGCAAGTACCAGAGTTCGCCTTCTTCCGCTCCGAGGAGGATCGCAACTCCGCCCAATCCGATAAGCCGGCCGGAATCCGCATCCACTACCGCGCGAACTACGGAGCGCCAGGCGGGCGAAGCATGCTCATCCACGGCGTCGCGGAGAAACTTCTCGGATTCCTCCCTGGAACAGAGCGGCAGCAGCATGTAGCGCACCACATCCCAATTCGAAAGCAGAAGATGAACCGCATCCAGATCGCCGGCCTCCAGCCGCCGCAACCGAACACGACCGGCAGTTGACTGTTCACCGCCCATAGTGGGTTGGCTTGGACTAGCGTTGCAGGTCGCCGGGGTGCTCGGGGACGCCGGGTTCGTCCAGGAATTGAGCCGTGGTGGCGGGGCCGAGGTTTTTCCAATCCTGAAGCACCCAGACGAGTTTCTTGTCCGGGGTGACTTCGAGGATCTGAATGATATTGGGGCGGTCTTCGAGCTTGGTGCCGCCGGTGGAACTGAAGATGACGGTGTCGCCGTTGGCGAGGCGGTCGGCGGCCCACGGCGAGGAGATTTCGCAGGTCCAGATGGGCTTGAAGTCTTTGTCGTACTCCACCACTTTGTTCATCATCAGGAAGGGCGCGAGGTAGGTGCCTTTGGCCGTCATGCGGATGCGGCGGAACTGGGGGTGAACGGTTTTCGGATCGGTGAGGCTTTGGGCGGGGAGTGCGTGCTCGATCTCAACCACGCCGGTTTTCTTGTTGATGACCATCAGTTTCGGCGGGAGGCCATTCTGGACCAGGAGGACCTTGTCGAGGCCGATGGGTTGGCAGGAGTGAACCTCGGTGCCCGTGGGCGGATCGTAGTGCCAGACGACCTGCTTCTGCGGCGTCACCTCTTCGACATGGAATTGGCGGGCGAACAGGATATGCCCGTTGGTGAGCATCCAGACGTCGTCGATTTCGCCGCCGCGCCCGGTGGACCAGGTCCAGACGACCTTGCCGTGGTTGACCAGGAAGATGGTGTTATACCCTTCGCCGGCGTAGAGCATGGGGTGCTGGGCGAGGCCGCTTCCAGGCCGCTCGGGGATGCTGGCCGGCTCCGGCCAGTTGCGCGGGATGGGGGCGCCCTCGGCGGGCCCGGCGGCGGGGACGCCGGGCGCGATGAATCGATCGAGGACGGAGAGCAGAGGCGACGCCGGCGGCGGGCCGGCCGAAGTGCACACTGCCAGGGCGACGGCAAGAATGGCGAAGCGGAACAATTTGCGCCAGCGCATAGACGATCCTCCGGATATTCAATATGGTTTAGTCGCGAGGGGATTATAGCATCCAGTTCTCTTCCCCGACCAAAAGAAGTTCTTTTGCAACATTCCACGACATCTCGCGCCTTCGTAGGTCCCGTCGTGGCTGTCAACGTTCAGTAATGTGTTCATGCAAAAACCGACAATCGGTGGAAAAATATTGCAATATTCGAGATTTTGAGGTATGGTAATCTTTAACAACCAGAGGATAACTATGAGAAAGCGCCTCGTAAGTGCCCTACTTGTCGTATCACCTGTAGTTTTATTCAACATCGCATCCGCCATCGAGCACGGGGTCAAGCGACACGTGGACTTCACAGCCACACCCCAGCTCAATGGACCCACGACATCCCTCGGAAAGACCGGTGTCGTGGTGAAAATCCAAAGCGCCGCCATTGCCAAAGACGGCACCATCACCGCCCGTGCCACGATTGTGGATACCGACGGCTTCCCGCTAGACCGATTAGGCGTAGCCACCAATGGTCCAGTCTCGATGAGTTTCATCGCCGCCTACATCCCGGCTGGCCAGACCCAGTACGTGTCCTACACCACCAGCGTGGCCGCCGCCACGCTGAACAACAACCCCTCGCAAACCCAGGCAGCCAATGATTCCGGCGGCACCTTCGTCACCAATGCCGTCGGGGACTACACCTATACTTTCAAGACCAAGGCGCCGGCCACCTTCGACCCCACCGTCACGCACTCCGTCGGGGTCTCCGCACAACGCAACCTGGCCGAGTTCGGCACCTTCGATGAATGGAGCGAGACCTCCAACGACGTGTTCACTTTCGTTCCCAACGGATCGGCGGTGAAGGTGACGCGCTCGGTGGTCACCACCAACGCCTGCAACCAGTGCCACGACCCGCTGATCGGCCACGGCGGATCCCGCCTGGAGGTGGAACTGTGCATCCTGTGCCACACGCCACAAACCATCAACCCGGATACCCAGCTCACCCAGGATATGAAGGTCTTGATCCACAAAATCCACATGGGATCGAGCCTGCCCAGCGTCAAGGCCGGCACGCCTTACCGGATCTGGCACCGCGGCGCGTGGTCCGACTTCTCCGCCGTCGTCTTTCCGCAGGACATCCGCAATTGCACCACCTGTCACGCGGCGGCCGCCACCCAAGCCGACGCCTGGAAAACCAATCCCAGCGCCGTGGCGTGCGGTTCCTGCCACGATGATGTGAACTTCGCCACCGGTGCGAATCACGTCAACCTGCCGCAGCCCGACGACAACATGTGTAAGAACTGCCACAGCTCGAACGCCGTCTCGGATTTCGATGCCTCGATCCCCGGCGCGCACCTCATCCCCGCAAACTCCACCGCGCTCCCCGGCCTGGTCACCAAAGTGCTGACGGTCACTGGAGCTACGCCGGGTAACGCGCCCACGGTCACGTTCAGTTTGATGGATAAATCCAACAATCCTGTCGACATTAGCAAAGTCACCTCCATCCGGGTGGTTCTGGCCGGCCCCAACATTGACTACAACACCGGTCCGGGCGCAATCCGCGTTTCCGAAACCCCCCCCGCGACGTTAAAGGGGACCAACGGTGTGTATGCCTACACCATGACCAACAAGATCCCGGCCGCTGCGGCAGGCTCTTATACGGTTTCCATCGAAGCCAGCAATACGGTTACGCTGCTTCCGGGCACCGTGATCGCCACTAGCGCTGTCGACGCCGCCCAGCCCGTGGAGTTCTACTTCTCCGTGGACAAGAGCGCCATGGTAGCGCGGCGCCAGGTAGTATCCACTGCGAAGTGCACGGCCTGCCATAGCAACCTGGGCGCGGGCTTCGTCCACGGCGGCACTCGCGGCGCCACCCAGGAGTGCGTCATCTGCCACGATCCTGCCCTGACGGATGGCACCTCGGGTGACAGCGTGAACCTCGCCTGGCAAATCCACAGCATCCACCGCGGCGAGAATCTGGTCAATCCGTACGTGCTGGGGACCACCAATTACCAGTCGGTGCTGTTCCCAGGCGACCTGCGGGATTGCGCCGCCTGCCATCTTGACAGCACGTATCTTGTGGAGAACGTCGGAGCCAAGGCGTTGGTAGCCAGTCCGGGCGGCTTCACCAAGACTACGCCTCCTATCTCCGCTGCCTGCCAGGGCTGCCACGACGACATCGCGACCGCTTCCCACGCCCTAGCCAACACCACCATCCTCGGCGAGAGCTGCGCCGCCTGCCACAAAGCGGGTGAACCAGCCTCCGTGGACCGCGTTCACCAGCGGATCTTCTAAACTTCCGAACATCCCCAGGGTCGCACGGTGGCAACATCGTGCGACCCATCTTTTAATTCTGGCGTTCCGCCGCCAGCGCTACCACCCCCTTGTCATCCCACCTCCGGACGCACAGAATAAAGTAATGAGAAAAAAGTCTCGCCTGCTCTGTGTGCTCGCCGTAGTCGCGGGCATGGCGCCGACGGCCGCGTTGGCCGAAGTGACGGTCGTGAAATCAGGGCCGGCGGAACTGCGGTTCACCTTCCCTGGCATGCGCGGCGCGGATAGCCTCACGCTCGACCGTTTCCTCCTGAACGGCCAGCCCGTCACCGCCGCCAACCAACTCCAGGTGCGGCAGCTTGCCGCCGGCGTGAACGAGATTACGGCTCAATCCTCCGCCGCCGGCGATTGGGAATTCGACCTTGCCGACCAAAGCAGCTATTACGGATTCGGCGAGCGCTACGATCGCCTGAACCACGCGCATAGCATCGTTCTGAACGGTTCGCGCGATGCCTCCGATGCCAAGGGTCTTAACACCTACCAGCCGGTGCCGTTCTTCATGAGCCTCCGCGGATATGGTCTCTGGGTGGATACCTTCAGCGAAGCCTCATTCGACCTCAATGTCACCGAACGTTACCGTATACGCGTCAAAGTCTGTGCCGACAAGCTTCGCTTCGTGCTGTTTGAGGGGCCGCGATTCCCGCTGATCCTCGACCGTTTCACCGCGCTCGCCGGGCGGCAGCAGCTTCCGCCATACTGGGCGTTCGCGCCCTGGAAGGCGCGCGACTACCACCGCAATCAGGCGGAGGTGAACGAGGACATCGACCGCTACCGCCAGCTTGGCCTGCCCGCATCCATCATCCTGATCGACAGCCCCTGGGCGACCAACTACAACACCTACGAATTCAATCCGAAGCAGTTCGACGACGCCAAGCAGATGATCGCCCATCTGCACGACGAGGGCTACAAGCTGATTCTGTGGCATACGGCGTGGATCAACCAGAAGACCCTGCGTCCAGGCGAGCAGGGCTTCGCGGACAAGATTCCTACCGACATTCCGGCCACCAACTACGCGGAAGCCGAGCGAAATGGCTATTTCCTGCACCGGCCGGACGGCTCGACGTATCTCAACGACTGGTGGAAGGGTGCCGGCTCGTTGATCGACTTCACCAATCCCGCGGCCAAAAAATGGTGGCAGGGTCAGGTGGGGAAGGCCATCGCCATGGGAGCGGACGGCTTCAAGGACGACGACGCGGAAGGCAACTTCATCGTCGACGTGAAGTTCGCGAGCGGCGAAGACCAGCGCCTGGTGCGCAATCGCTACGCCGTCGACTACAATCACGCGGTGGCCGAGGCGCTCACCGAGCGCAAGGGCAAGGACTGGGTGCTGTTCCAGCGCTGCGGCACGTCGGGATCGAACGGACTGCCGCTGTTCTGGAGCGGCGATAACGACGCCAACTTCTCCACCCAGAACGGCCTCCCTACGGTGGTCACGGCCGGCCTGAATGCCGGAATGAGCGGCATGTCGCTGTGGATGAGCGACCTGGGCGGTTACAACAAGAGGAACCGCTACGATGGCGACAATGTGCTGTTCGACCGCTGGACGCAGTACTCGGCGCTCTCGCCCGGTATGGAAGTGATGAGCCAGATGAACCTGGGGCCGTGGGATTACGGCGATGAGGCGCTGCGCATTTTCCGCCAGTATTCCGTGCTGCACATGAGCCTCTTCCCCTACCGCTACGCGGCGGCGCAGGAAAGCGCGCGTAACGGTCTGCCCATGATGCGGGCGCTGGTGCTGATCGACCAGGACGACGCCGATGCCCGCGAAGCGGAGACCGAGTACTACTTTGGTCCGGACCTGCTGGTGGCGCCGGTGCTGACGCCCGTTACCGAGCGCGCCGTCTATCTTCCGGAGGGCAATTGGATCGACTACTGGACGGGCGCGCGCCTCACCGGCCGCCGCACCCTGGCCGCCGCCGCGCCCATCGACCGCATTCCGCTGTACGTGCGCGAAGGCGCCATCCTGCCGAAAATTCCCGACGACGTGATGACCCTGGTGGCGCAAACCGAGTATCAGGACCAGGCCGTGAAATCGCTCGACAATCGCCGCGTGTACGAGATCTACCCCGGCGCGCAACTGCGCTCGATTACCGATTTTGAGGGCCGCACGGTCGCGCCGGGGCCGCAGCCGGCCAGCCTGGTGGTCACCGGCGCGGCGGCGCGCGTCACGGTGCGTTGGCGCTTCAACGGTCCCGCCTCGGTATCCGTCAACGATCGGAAGCTGAATACCGTGAAAGCCGCGGATGGCAGCGTTTCCGTCGAGTTCGATCACCAGGGGACCAGCAAACTCGGATGGGAATGAACCGCTCCCTTAGGTCCCGGCCTATTTCCCCGCGGTCATTGCCTTCAAGAAGCGGTAATAGAAATCGACGCCTTCGAAGTAGGAGGCGGTTCGCACCCGCTCGTCTTTGCCGTGAGCGCGGATGTCGTCCTGGTCGATTCCCACGCCGTTGATCCCGTAGCTGGGGATTCCCGCCGCAGTGGTGTATTTACTGTCGGAGGCGCCGGTCTCCATATCGGGAATCACAGGTGCGCCCGGCCACATTTCCGCCGCCACCTGCTCTAGCGGCCGCAGCACTTCCGGCGCCGGCGTCACGATGGGAAAACCTTTCGAGTCCGGCGCGCGGTCGGTGGCGCCAATGGCACCGGCATACCGCACCGACACTTTCGGATCGGCAAACACGCGGACCAGTGTCTGCTCCGTCTCCGCGGGCGAGTGGCCCGGCAGGATGCGGCAATTCACTATCGCCTGAGCCGTTTGCGGCAGGGCATTATTGGCGTGGCCGGCACTGAGCCTGGTGGCGACGCAGGTGGTGCGCAGCATGGAATTGTAGCGTGGGTCTCCGCTCAGCCTCGCCACCGCCTCCGCGTCCGGGGGTGTGTGCAGAATGGCGTTCATGTCCGCTCTGGTCCGCGCGCTTTCGAGCGGCGCGCGCCGTTCGAAATAGGTTCGCGTCACGGCGTTCAACTCCACCGGGAAGGGCGTGCGCTCCAAGCGGGAAAGGGCGTCGGCCAGGTGATAGATCGCATTGTCCGGTGTGGGCAGGGAACTGTGCCCGCCGGGGTTGAGCACCGTCAATTCAAAATCGGCGTACTGTTTTTCGGCGGCCTCCACATCTACGTTCACGGCCTTGCCTTTCATGGTCGTCAAGCCGCCCGAATCCGCGTTCAATGCGAACTCGGCGTCGATCAAGTCGCGATGATTCTTCAGCAACCAATCGACGCCGTTCGATCTGCCGCCCTCCTCATCCGCTGTCAGCGCCAGAATCAGGTCCCGGTCGGGACGGTAGCCCTCGCGACGGAAGCGGATGAAGGTGGTCACCAGAATGGCATCGTTTGCCTTCATGTCCTGCGTCCCGCGCCCGTAGAAATAGCCGTCCTTCTCCACGAACTGGAATGGGTTGGTGGTCCAATCTTCACGCCGGGCCTCCACTACGTCGAGGTGACCGATAAGCAGCACAGGCCTCCTGGCGCCGGTGCCACGCAGGCGCGCCACCATGTTGCCTTTGCGATCGTTCGGACCCAGCACCTGGACATCCCCGTCGGGAAATCCGGCGTCCTTCAATCGCTTCGCCATGGCTTCCGCCGCCGGCGTTACGCTGCCCACCGAATCGGTAGTATTGATTTCGATCAGTTCCCGAAAAATGTCGCGGCTCAACTGGCGCGTGGCGTCATCCAACGCCGCTCCCCACAATGCCACGTTGAGCAATAGCAAGCCTGCAATGCGCATGGCGACTATTGTACGTTACCCCTGTTTGGCGCCGCTGTGCGCCTGGTGTTCGCCGGACCGTGCCGGCATGTGCCATGCTGGTTTCTGATGCGAGAGCCGGAGACCATCGAAACCGAGCTAATGGAAATCAGCGCCATCGCCGACGATGCCGTCAAGTTAGAGCGCATCATCGCCTGGTGCGCTTGCCATCCCGACGAAGTACCCTTCGCCTTGCATCAGCTCATGAACCGGCGCGATAGGAACGCGCCGCAAGCCTGAAGGGCAACGGGTGAGGGCGTGACCTGTCGTAAGTGCCGGCTTCCGATGAAAGAGCTGAAGGGGCATATCTTCCACAAGCAGCGAAAGTGGAAATGCCCAAAGTGCGCCAAGGTTCGGATGCAGCGGCAGAGCTAATGAGCGCCGGCCAGTTGAGCGATGCAGGCTCTGCAGAACGCGGGTAGATCTTCAGGCTTGCGGCTGGTCACGAGATTCTTGTCCACGACAACTTCGGCGTCGACCCAGTGCGCGCCGGCGTTGACAACATCGTCCTTGATGGCGAAGAAACTGGTTGCCTGACGCCCCTTCAAGAGGCTGCCCGCCGAGCACAGCACCCACGGACCGTGGCAGATCGCGGCGACCAGTTTACCAGCCGCATCCATGTCCTCGACGAACCGATTGGCTTTGGGATGGCGCCGTATGTGATCTGGCGCGTAGCCGCCGGGCACCACAACGCCGTCGAAATCGGCGGTCTTGAGGTCATCGTAAGAAAGCTGGCATTTGACCGGGTAGCCCAACTTGCTGGCGTACGTCTCGCCAGCCTTTGCGCCGACCGTGATCACCGCCGCCCCGGCCTCCTGGAAACGGAACAGCGGATACCAGAGTTCCATTTCCTGATAAAAGTTGTCCACTAGAATCGCGATCTTCTTATTGGCGAGGTCCATATTCCTATGGTAGCCGGGCGGCCGGCCCAGCCGGAATCGCAGGGGGTGGATTCGCTGCACCCATCACCGGCATCTACTCCGTCAGCGCCGGCGAGGCGGCGATCCTTCCTGCCATCGCCCCGAAGAGCCGCCTGGTCAGATGGCTCCCGGCCAACAACAGCCAATAATAGCGAGCGTGCCTGACCAATCGGCCAGGCGAGCGTGCCTTCCGCCAGTTCGTGACCGTGCACGTCAAGGACTGTGGCCGCTACGCCAGGCCAGTGGCTGAAATCACCTTGCCGGATAGCTGCGCTCTGAAGGAGGAGATGGTCAGAACCGGGCTTGCCTGGTCGTATCGGCAGTATGCCCTGGCGAGGACTGTGGGCCGATGCAGCACCGATCCCATTGTTGGAGGGGCGCGAGTTCCCAAGGGGCGCCACCCGCCGGAGAATTCCCAGAGTTCGGAACCAAGGAGTATCGTAGAAGGGCGGCGGCGGGGCCCCTCTCCCCGGACCGCCGGACCGCTCTCTGCTACGATCGATGGGAGGCCGCGAGGTGAGACTGTGAAACGCGCTCTGTTACCCCTCTTGTCAATCCTGCTGGTAGTCGCCATCGGAACACAATGTACGCAGCATCCCCCAAAGGACGCGCCCTACAAGAACCCGAAACTGCCCGTCGAAGAACGCGTGGCGGACCTTCTCGGCCGCATGACCCCGCGGGAAAGAGCGGAGATGCTGAGCGGCGCCGGTTGGATGGAGAGCCGGCCCAACGCGCGGCTGGGCATTCCCGCCATCAAGATGGCCGATGGCCCGATGGGCGTGCGTAACTGGGCCGGCTCCTCGGCGATCACCAACGCGGCCGCCACGGCGCCGGTTCTCTCCACCGCATTCCCAGCGGGGATTGGCATGGCGGCGAGTTGGGATGTGGAACTGGTCCGGCGGGAGGGCCGGGTAATCGGGCAGGAAGTGAAGGCCTTCGGGCGGAACATGATTCTCGCGCCCACCGTCAACATCAATCGCCAGCCGCTCTGGGGCCGGAACTTCGAGGGTTACGGCGAGGACCCCTACCTGACCGCGCGCATGGGCGTGGCGTTCATCCAAGGCGTGCAATCCGAGAACGTGATCCCGTCGGTGAAGCATTTCGCCGCCAACAACCAGGAGTTTGAGCGCCACCGCATCGACGAAAAGGTCGACGCGCGCACGCTGCAAGAGATCTACCTCCCGGCGTTCCAGGCAGCGGTCCAGGAGGCGGGCGTGTGGGCCGTGATGAACGCCTACAACAAGGTAAACGGGTTGTGGTGCTCCGAGAACCCCTACCTGCTATCGGAGACGCTCCAGAAACGCTGGGGCTTCAAAGGCTTTGTGATTTCGGACTGGGGCAGTACCTACAGCACGGCCGCAACCGTTGCGGCCGGCGTGAATCTGGAGATGCCCGGAGGAGAGGCCATGCGAACCTGGTTCGCCAAGCCCGAAACGCAAAAGGACGGAAACGGGGCGGGCTGGCTGACAGCGGACAAAGTGCTCGCCGCGGTCGCTGGCGGCCAATTGAAACAGGAGGCGGTGGACGACGCCGCGCGGCGCATCTTGCGCGTGATGATTACGGCGGGGCTGCTCGACAACGCCCACACTGGCGGCGGTGAGGTGGATACTCCGGAGCAGAGGGCGGTGGCGCGCACGGCCGCCACCGAGAGCATCGTGCTGTTGAAGAACGCAGGCGGCGTGCTTCCGTTAGGCGCACCGAAGATCCGCTCGGTGGCGGTGACCGGTCCGAGCGCCGCGATTGCGAGAACGGGCGGCGGTGGAAGTTCACTGGTCCGGCCGAAGTACTCCATCACGGCGCTCGACGGCATCAAGGAGGCCGCGGGAGCACAGGTGCAGGTCGGTTACGCGCTGGGGGTCGCCATGGCAGGCGAGGACGCAAGCGAGGAAACGCCGCAAGCGCGCGCCGAGCTTCGCAACCAGGCCGCCGAGCTCGCGCGGAAATCCGACGCCGCCATCGTCGTGGTTGGCTACTCCAACAAGCTCGAGTCGGAGGGTTTCGACCGCGCATCGATGGATCTGCCTGCCGGTCAGGACGAGCTGATCGAGGCGGTCGCCGCGGTGAACCGGAACACCATTGTAGTGATTGTCGCGGGAGCCCCGGTGACCATGACGAAGTGGATCGGCCGCGTTCCCGCCGTTGTCGAGGCCTGGTACGGCGGCCAGGAAGCGGGGCACGCCATTGGAGATATCCTCTTCGGCGCGCAAAACCCGTCCGGCAAGCTGCCCGTGACGTTCCCCAACCAATGGTCCGATTCGCCGGCGTATGCGCACTATCCCGGCGACAATCTGCACGTCGCGTACGAAGAAGGCATCTATGTCGGCTATCGGGGATTCGACAAGCGGAACGTCGCGCCGCTGTTCCCGTTCGGGCACGGGCTCTCCTACACGAAGTTCGATTACAGCGGGCTCAAAATCACGCCGGCCAAGGCGGCGGCCGGCAAGCAGGTTGAGGTGACGGCGCGGTTGCGCAACAGCGGATTGCGCGCGGGCGTGGAGGTGGTGCAGTTGTACGTGCGCGACGTGAAATCGAGCGTGGATCGCCCCGTCAAGGAGTTGAAGGGGTTCCGGCGCGTCACGCTCAATCCGGGTGAGGCGCGGGACGTGTCGTTCACGCTGGACAAGTCCGCACTGTCATTCTATAGCGCGGCGAAAGACGAGTGGGTCGCCGAGCCGGGTGCGTTCGAGGTGTGGATCGGCGCATCTTCGCGCGACATCCGCCTAAAGGGAACGTTCGAGCTGACCCAGTAGGCTGGGATTCGTGCTTGCCCACTGCCGTGACCGGCGCGTCAGTGGGGCAGACCATCGCCTTCTGTGGTCTGCCAACCGCGCCCCCCTGTCGACGTGAACGGCGTGTCACGGGAGTGATCGTCTGATACTACCGCAAAACGCCATCCGCTTCTTGTCCCCCGTTTCAAACAAATGATTGCTTTTCAATTGCTTGCGCGTATGGTAAACTCACTGCAATGCTGGATGATTACGCGCCGCCCGAGCACACGTGCGCGCCATTCCTGCGATGGGCTGGTAGCAAACGCCGAATCCTCCCGGTCCTCCGATCTTATTGGAACGACAGTCACAAACGCTACCTAGAACCGTTTGCGGGATCGGCCTGCCTGTTCTTTTCGATCCATCCTCCCAGGGCTATCCTCGGCGATCTTAACCCCGAGCTGATCGCTACCTATCTCGAGGTGAAGTACCGCGTCGAAAGCGTCATTGGCGAGCTTTCCAGGCTGCACCAGAGCAAGACTCAATACCTCGCACTTCGTTCCCTCAGCCCGTACCGTATGGATGCTTCGGCACGCGCGGCGCGCTTCATCTATCTTAATCGCTTCTGCTTCAACGGCCTGTACCGCACGAACCTTGATGGCAAGTTTAACGTTCCTTACAGTGGCGAGCGCTGTGGTGGGATGCCTCCGGCCGAACGTCTACGTGAGTGTTCTCGGAAAATCAGAAACGCCCGCCTGATGAACGCCGATTTCGAATGCGTCCTGGAACACGCAGAGAAGGGTGATTTCGTCTACATGGACCCTCCCTTTGCCGTGCGGGCACGCAGAATTTTCCGGGAATATGACCCGGGCACATTCACCCATGAAGACACCACAAGGCTGCGGTCGTGGATGGAGAAGTTGGCCGACGCGCGCATTTCCTTTGTCGTCAGCTATGCTGAATCCGAAGAGGCGGACGTTCTCCGCAAGGGTTTTGCCTACCAGACGGTCTCAGTGCGGCGGAACATCGCCGGCTTCGCCGCGAACCGGAAGCTACACAATGAACTCCTAATTTCCAACATCTAACATGCCAATTCTGCGCGGCCTCAAACCGACCCAACCCGAGATTCCACAAATCATACCTGCTGGCACGCTGCGGCACCTCAGCCCGGATGAGATTAAGCCCAGTAGCAATAATCCGCGCCTGCTGTTCGATCCGGACCAGCTTGACGAACTGAAGAAGAACATCGGCGAGCATGGTGTGCTGGTGCCCATCACTGTTTATCAGCCCAAAGGGCAGGCGAAGTTTTCAATTCTGGACGGCGAAAGGCGGTATCGTTGCGTCGTCGATCTCACCAAAGAAGGCCGCCTCGGCAAGGACCGTAAGCCCCTCAAGTTGCCCGCCAATGTTGTAGAGCCGCCCACCAAGATCGCCGGCCTGCTCTACATGTTCTCCATCCACAATTACCGCGAGGGATGGGAACTCATGCCCACGGCTCTGAGCCTCAAGATCGTGATGGAGGAACTGGGCGAGCAGGACAACAAAATCCTCAACAGGTTCACCGGCCTGAGTGAGCCCCAAATCGAGCGCTGCAAGAAGCTTCTGACATTCGCGGAGCGCTTTCAGGAGATGTCGCTCGACCCGAACCCGGCGACGCGCATACCGTCGAATTTCTGGATAGAGGCATCCCCAGTCCTCGATCTTGCGACCACGCACGTCCCGACCATCCAGAAGCTCGGGCGTGACAGGGCGACCGACAAGCTCGTCGAGAAGTACCGCGCGCGGAAGATCAAGAGCGTGATCCACTTCCGGCGGATCATGGAGAGCTACGAACTCAACGAAGAGGATCCCAATGCTCGCGCGTCGGTCCTGCGCCGGGTCGAAGAGTTCTTCCTCAAACCAGCGCTCGAGACGCGCGATGCCTTCGATGAATTCCTCGTCGAGAAGAAGCGCGTGCAGACGGCGCTTAACGCGTGTGAGGATTTCCTCAAGCAGCTCAGCAAGCTCAGGCTCACTTACACGGCCGACGACGATGAGCGCCAGCACCTGCGCGAAGCTCTGCGTAAGGTGGGCAAGTACTGCGAGAGTCTAGAAGAAGCCCTGCGAGGAAGCGATGACGCCGAGGTTTCACGCGACTGACTATGTGGCCTTTCTTCCACGGTCTCAAGGCTGTACTGCGGTTTCACGACTACGGCCCACAACCTGTCACCCTCTCTGGTGCGATCAGATGGATGAGGCAGTTCCAGCAACAGGATCGCAGACTCGAGGGCCGTCTGCTCGACAAAGTCATCTATCTCTCTGAAAAAGATACAAGGGCGATCCTGCTCCATCAGAACAGGGTGCTGATGGAGAACCTCGCCAAGGTCGGCCTACCCGCCAAGAAGCTGATCTATCTGCAGACCGACGAGGCCGGGAGCAGCAGTCCGGTGATGCTGAGCATGATCCGCAACGAGGCAGGCCTGCAACAACGCGGGTGCAAGCTGCTCGACTCGCGCGACGCACTGGGAATCAACAAGACAACCAATAAGCTAGAGGAAGGCGCGCTAATCTATATCGACGATTTCGTGGGCAGCGGCGACCAGTTCTGCAAGGCCCGCGCCGCCGTGCAGCAAAGCGTGGTGGGTACGTTTTCCGAATTCCTGTTAGTGCCCAGCATCTGCGAAGAAGGGTATCAAAGGCTGATAGACCTAGGCATCGCGGTCTATACCGGTCGCATCCATGCCCGGGCCGAGCGGCCTCTTCACGCGAACTCCCATATTCTGAATGCTGCCGATCGCTGCCACCTAGTTGAAATGTGCAAGAAAATACGGCCGAATACAAGCCTCGGCTATAACGACTTGGCTACCATGGTCGTACTCTACCGCAACGCGCCAAATTCCATTCCTGCCGTTCTAAGGGGCAGCGACAAGCAAACGCCCTTCTATGGGATGTTTCCCAGGTACAAAGACCTGCCCGTCGACAGGGTCGGCTGAGCGCCTTGAGTTTCAGTCCTGGTATGTCCCCGTCACGTCAACTTCGTGGGACTCGCCCAAATCGTAGAGCTGCTCGCTCACTGTCCAAGGAACAAGCTACCGGTATGAACGAACAACGCCCTGAATCCGAACAATCGCGCGGACCCCGCCCCGCGCGTCTTACTGGTAGCGGTACAGCGTGATGTGCTGGATCATCTTCGTACTCGTCGAGGGCGAACAGCATCCCGACGGCCTGTTCAGGAGCACATATTGCCCCTCATCGTCGTCGTCGCCGGCCATCACGCGGCCCGGGACCCAGCGGCCATTTATGAAGGTGCCTTCTTCCACGGTCGCCAGTCCCACGTGCGGAGGCCCCGGTGTGTCAGGAGAAAAGCTGACGGTTACGCCGCTACCCGCCGCGAAGTACTCGTCTGGCCCCGCCGCAACGAAAAGTGCCGACACCGGCCCGGGCGGTGGTGGCTCGCCAAGTGTTTTTTGAGGGTTTAGGAACGTGACCTCCAGCGTGTAGTTCCCCAACTGGATCCTCTGGGGCGGGTCGTCCGGGCTCCTCAGCAGGACGGCGGACATGGTTCCTTTGCCCTGGTGTTCCGCCATGAGGGGCGCCAGTTGCGTCAGCAGATCGTAAGTGTCGGTCAGATCGTTGTCGGGCTGCGGGTACCTGTCGATGCCCATCGGCGAGACACCGATTGCGTCGTGGCGTCCGAAGGCGTAGAGGGCTCTGGCCGCGGCGCCCTGCCCACTCCTTGTCTCGGGTATGAACAGCGGGTTCCCGGGCCGGTTGTACTTTGCGCAAAACCCCGGGTAGTCGCTCTCGCCGTAAATGTCGGGCGAGAGCATATCGATTTGCGGCCCCCCGGCTTTCCAGACGTCCATGACGAGGTCCCAAGGGCGGCCACCGCTCGGTGGGGGCTGGGGTCCTCTCCCAATCCCGTAAAGCGCCGCGTTCACGAACATCGGCAGCGGGTATTCGGCCTTGCCCGCCTCCACCACCCGGCCGATGTAGCGCGCATAGTACCAGGCCATGAAGATTCCGTCCGTCACCCTGCTCCGGCCGAACACCTCCTCCCAAGTCCCGGACGTCTTGAAGCCAGCCGCCTCCCACACCTGGCGAAACTCCGGAATCAGAGCGTCCTTATGCGCCTGAAGGTAGTCCATCAGATCCTTCGGCACCGGCGCCGCGAAAGCCTGATTGGCCGCGGGCGAGCGGTCGCGCGAGTCCCCAGCCATCCCCACTTCGTTCTCCACCTGGATCATGATGACCGTGTGCTCGCGGCCGTCTACTTCCTTGATGTGCCGCATCAGGGCCGCAAAGGCGCGGGCATCGGCGTCCCGGTTCGCATCGCTGAGGGGGCTGAGTAGTTCAATGCTCATACTCCCCACCACCGGGGTGCGCGGCACCTCCGATATGGTGGTGCCGGGCCAGGTGCCACCCACAATCTGGGCGCGCGGGAAGCGCTCGAAGTTTTTCTTGACCCAGTCGGGCGGGTAGCTCGAGAGACTGTTCTTCCAGCTTGCAAACCACAAAGGCACGAGACGCAGGTGATGGCTCCGTGCGTCCTTGATAATGCCGTCCAGCACGGTGAAGTCGAACTTCCCTTCCTGCGGCTCCATCTGGGCCCAGGAAACGCCCGCCAGAACGGTATTGACCTTTCTCTCGACGAGCTTGGACCAGACCGGCTTCATGTGCTCGACGCTGGTTGCGCTGTTGTTGTTCAATTCTCCCGCCAGTGCCAGGAACGGCTTGCCGTCGACAATCAGTTGCGTGGCCGTCCCCTGCTTCCGCAAGTAAGGGATGTCCGAACCAGAAGTGGTTGGGACGGATCTAAAACCACTCGCAACGAGGGCGAGAGAGCAGATGAGAGTGCAGCAAAACAAGATCCGAAGTTTCATGATCGTCTCCGAATTCCACGGGGCGGCGCTGCCAGCCCCGGTTGTGTCAAACGTAGGGGTCGGGCATGCCCGACCCCCACCTGGCAGGGGGGGCGTCTGTCCCGGGCGTAGCCCTGTCCGCAAGCGAGCGGTCGTTGCGCAAACAATAATGACGCCATGTTTAGTAAGTTGCGACCGAGACGCGGAGAACCAGCGGTTCGGAGCTGAAATCCAGTCCTCCATCCGTCTGGTCGCCATTCAACACGCGAAGGAACTTGAAGACGCCGTTCTCGTAGGTTCCCTCTTCGACGCGCACGAACTGGCGGCAGTAGAATCCAGCCACCAGAAACTGGTTGTCTTTGAGCTGGGCAACCAGGGCCGCTCCCATGGGCTGGGGATTGCCCGCGGGACGGCCGTTCCGCGCCCAAACTCCATAGGACACGGTGGCGTCCCACGCCCCGAACCGAAGTGTTTGCGCGACCTTGCCCCGTTCTTCGGCAACGGCCTGGAGCTTGCCTTCGAAATTCAGGCGGGCGACCTCGCAAGCCATGGGACCGAGCAAGCGGTAGGTAGGCGCAAAGGGGGCAACGAACTCCTTGGTGCCGGTGAGCGCCCAGGGGGTAAGAAGTTCGTCCTTCGGCCTGGCGGCATCCGGAATGGTGCGGATTCTGGTGAAGTCGATGCCGAAGGGCGAAAAGCCGATGGCCTGATGGCCGAGGACGAAAAAGAGAAGCCGTGGACTGCCGCCGGTCTCGGGCACGAACAGCGGGTTGTCTTCGCGACGATAGAGGTCGAGCACCTTCTGGTAGGCCGTGGCGTCCGTGCTGTAGTTATCGGGTGAGACCATGTCGAGCGCGGGCGCAGCCGCTTTCCAGATCGGAATGACGTTGTCGGTAGGGCCGCCGCTCTCGTAACTGCCCGGCGCGCCCGGCTTGATGGGGTCCCGCAACGCGGCGTTGGCATAGAGGGGGAGCGGGTAGACCGCCTTGCCGGCGGCGGCCACCCGCCCCACGTACTTCGCCACGGACCAGGCGTGGAACGAGACCTCGGCTTCGGGCCCAAAGGCTTCCTGCCAGTTCGGGGAAGACGCGCTGGATTCGACGTTCATGGCCTTGAGGACATCGGCCGGGACCGGGCCTTCGAAGAGCTTCTGCGCGGCCGGGCAGTAATCGCGGAGAGTGCCCCAGGTGCCGGGTTCATTCTCCACCTGCACCATCAGCACGGTGCGCTGCGGGTCCGCCGTCTTGAGGTGACGCATCAAGGCGGCGAAGGCCTTGGTGTCGGCGTCAAGCGAGGCGGCGGCGAAGGGCGAGGGCGAATCCACCGGGTGGCCGTTCCTGTCGGTCAAATGCGTGTAGCGTTCGGGCGCCAGCTTCATCCACTCGGGCATATAGTGCTGGCTGCCGTTCTTCCAGGTGGCAAACCAAAGCAGAACCAGGCGCACCTGATGAGCGCGGGCCTGGGTCAGCAGGGTGTCGACAACGCTGTAGTCGAACTGCCCCTGCCTGGGCTCGAACTGCTCCCAGTAGACCGGGATCTCGACGGTGTTGGCGTGCATGAAGTCAATCGCCGGCCACACCTTGGGGAGCATGCCGGGCCAGCCGCTCGAGTTATTCACCTGCGCGCCCAACACGAGGTAGGGGGCATCATCGACCAACAGAGCGTAGCGCCCATCTTTCTTCACGAGGCGGGGAACCGGCCGCTCCTTCACCTGCGCGAACGCCGTCAGAACGGTGAAGACGAACACGACAACCACAAACTTGGAGATTCTTATCATCCGCTTGCCTTTCCGTAGCGATCCGCTGTCCAGTGGCTTACCACTTTCAGTTACTTTTGGCTTAACACGCCCGCCAGCAGAAAAACCAGCGGCGCATTCCAATTGATGGCCACTTCGTTGGCGGCGTAGGCCGCCTGGTCGTCGATGTACATCTTCGCGGGAGGCAGATCCGCCGGGAGTTTCTGCATGGCCGGATCCTGGCGGCCGTGATTCGGTCCTCCAGAGAGCAAACCGGGCCACGGCTCCGGATTGTTGTCCGCTCCGCTCGGGCGGTGATGCGGGTGGCGGAATGGGTTGGCGCCAACCTGCGTGACAAAAGACAGGGAAAAGGTATTCCTGCCGAGCAGGTAGTGCAGGTTCTCCAGCGCCGTTTCCACGTAACGAGGGTTGCTCTGTAGGGCATTGGCCACCAGAAGTTGCATCCCATAATTGGCCACGACGCTGTTCGACCCCCAGATGTAATCCTGCGTGGTCATGCTGATGCGATAGCCGTTGGACTTGGAGCGCTCCACGATCTGGTCCGCGGCGTTGATGGAGTCCTTTCGAATCGCGGCCACCGCAGCGGCATCTCCACCCGTGCCTAAGGCGTACGTCCAAAGCCCCAGGTTGGCTACGTTCGCCCACGATTGGGGATCGGTGGGACGGATCGATTTGCGGTACTCGGCATAGTGTTCCAGGAAGTACCGTTGGTATTCGTCGCCACGCGTGGTTCGAGCCAACTCGGCCGCCGCCCATAAGCGCTCATCGCCACAATTTCCGTCTCCGTATCCGCCGGTGCCCACTCCAGGCGGATTGCGGAACGTCACGTTGGGATGCTGGCCGAGCCAGTCCCACGCCTTTTCCGCCGCCCGCAGGCACTTCGCGGCGAATTCCGCAGCGAAGGGTTTGTAGACACGCCCGGCGATCGCCATCACTGCGGCGAAATCGCCCGTGGCACAGGAACTCTTGAACGGATCGGACCCGGTGCCGATCACGTAGCTGACCAATTGATCCTTCTCCGGCATGACGAACCCGCAGAACTGCTCGCTGGTCTGCTTGTGCCAGACGCCGCCGTCGTCATCCTGCATGGCGAGCATCCAATCGAGGTTCCAGCGGATCTCGTTGAGGATATCCGGCGCGCCGTTCCCGGATTCAGGCAGGTTGAGTTTGACGTTCTTGAGCCGTGGGCCGTACATCTCCCACGTCCAGAGCAGCGTTCCTGTGGTGATACCGGAGTTGACCACGTAGCGCCCGTAGTCGCCCGCGTCGTGCCAACCGCCCTTGGACGAATGCGGCCCCGTCTTGCCCGACGAGGCGTGGTATGCCCCTTCCAGGTGGCAGGCGTCGTGTTTGTACCCCGGGAATTCCGGGCCCAGGTCGACCGCGATGCCGCAGCGCTGCCCGTAGTACGACCGCATGGCCAGATACCACGCCCGCGAATAGACTTGCGGACCGATGGAGAACTGCCAACTCACGCCGATTCCCGGGACTTCCAGGTAATACTGGCCGCTCCGCGTCAAACGGGTGAAATCCGCCGCCTGCACGCGGTCCCCGGAGTCCGGGTCGTTGACCGCCGCCGCCAGTTTTCCCCGAAAAGCTACGGAGCCGTTTTTCGCGGCGCGCACCGTGAACCCGGCCGCCGCTGTCTTGGAAGATACCAACGCCACCTTGGACGCGCTGGTCGGATAGCCTACCTGATCCACCTTAATGTCAGTGGTGGGCGCCGCGGCAAACGCCGGAGCGGCGAGCAGCAGCAGAAGAATCGATCTCATCAATCGATATCGTAGCCCCGCGCCTTTCAAAACGCTATTGCTGGACGCTAACGGCTTTGCCGGAGTAGGGCACAACCTTGTCCGCCCGGGCGGCCGGCGCCACACCGGTCCCGTGGCCCGGCCCTACAAACGTGACGCGGAATGTGCGGGACTCCATCATCCCCGGGAAGCTGCCCTTGCGCTCCCCGATGGTGAGTTGCTTCCCGGCGTTGTTCCAGTGGATGGGAATGGTGGCGTATGCGCCCTTCTCGTAGTTGTAGTTGTCGTTCTCGTCTTCGTAGAGCGTGAAGTCGCCGTCGGCGCCGGCGTAGACGCGCAGCTCGATCGGGTCGGCGGGCTTTTCCGTGGTGTATTCCACGTCCGGTCCCATGGGAACGATGGACCCGGCGCGGACGTAGAGCGGGATGCGATCGAGCGGAGCCGCGGCGTCCACCATCTTGCCGCCTGTGAGGGAGCTTCCCGTCCAGAAGTCGTACCACCCGGAGACGGGCAGGTACAGATGCCGGGTAGTGGCGCCCTGCTCGGTGACCGGATTGACCAGGATCGCCGGTCCGAACATAAACTGGTCCCCGATGCTCAGAACCCTGGCGTCCGTGCGGAAATCCATGGCCAGGGCGCGCATGGGAGTGTAGCCTTCGCTGGTGGTCTTCCAGGCGATGGAGTAAATATACGGCATGAGCCGGTAGCGCAGGCGATCGAAGTTCGTGAGGATTTTCTGTGCCTCCGGGCCGTAAGACCATAGCTCGTTGTGGCTGGGAGCACGCGTTCCTGTGGCGTCCACCAGGATGGTCACCGCTTCGGGGCCCCAGGCGGCGAGCTCCGCCGGATCCGTGGAGCGCGTTCCATGCACCCGGAAAATGGGACAGAAGCTTCCGTACTGAAACCAGCGCACGAACAACTCCCGGTAGGCCGGATCATCCGGGTTCCCGAGGTAGAATCCGCCGATATCGGTGGTCCAGTAAGGAAGTCCGGAAAGGGAGTAGTTCAGCCCGGCCGGAATCTGGCGCTTGAAGGAATCGAAAGTGGACCTGACGTCGCCCGACCAGGCGGCCACGCCATCGCGCTGAATGCCGGCAAAGGCCGAGCGGGAAAGGATGAAGACCCGTTTCCGGTCCGTCTCGTTGCGCTGCCCCTGGTATACGCCCTCGTCATGCATGAGCGGGAAGATATTGGCGTAGCGTGCGCCGCTGCCGATGGCGGTGCGGTCGCGCGTGATGATGTTCTCTTCGCGTCCCCCCGTCTCAGGCTCGTTGGTATCGAGCCACCAGGCATCCACGCCGATTTTGAAAAGCGCGTTGTCCATCAGGCGCCAGTACGCGGCGCGGGCTTCCGGGTTCATGGCATCGTAGACCGCCATGCCGGCCGGAAACACTCCGTCGACCGCC
>Ga0326728_10009311_pt1 | contig 23730 bp, 27 predicted proteins | sample MB3enrmetagenome_FD_207602 | JGI IMG/M metagenome (GOLD analysis project Ga0326728, IMG submission 207602) | Lab enriched peat soil microbial communities from McLean, Ithaca, NY, United States - MB31MN | ecosystem: Environmental > Terrestrial > Soil > Wetlands > Peat | place: USA: New York... | reverse complement strand
GCTTCAGCCGCGACGATATCGGCTCGTTCATGAACGACTATCTGGAACAGAAAATCCTGGCCGCCGATCCCTTCCAGACCATTGACCAGGACGGTGTCGGGCAGCTGATTAAAATGGCCGTCGAGAAAGGCCGCGCCACCAAACCGCACCTCAAGGTCGGCATCTGCGGCGAGCAGGGCGGCGACCCCGCCTCCGTCGAATTCTGTTTCAAGAATAATTTGACCTATGTCAGCTGTTCGCCTTTCCGGGTACCTATTGCGCGGCTGGCCGCGGCTCAGGCAGCGATTAAAGCAAAAAGCTAGACGAATAAAGCAATAAAGAGGGATGTTGGATTTGCTCCAGTCTCCCTCTTTCTGTTATTGTTTAAATATAGAGATTAAGCTCCCTTTACAGGAGGAATCATGAAAGAAAAAGTTCAGGCTGCCCTGGATAAAGTCCGGCCGTCCTTACAGGCCGACGGCGGCGACATCGAACTGGTTGATGTCAAGAACGGCGTTGTCAGTGTCCGGCTGCAGGGCCACTGCGCCGGCTGACCAATGTCACAGATGACGCTCAGGATGGGCGTCGAGCGGTTTTTAAAAGAACAGGTTCCGGAAGTTAAACAGGTCGTCGCGGTTTAATTCCCGCGCCAAAGCAGATTAGTACGATTGGGCAACCCTATCCAAAATGATGGGGTTGCCCTTTTTGCTTATCCTTTTTATGGGGAATTTTTCCTGATATATATTTGTAACGCCTTTGCGCACAAAATTAACAGATAGAGCATAAATATGGCTAAAGCAATCGCCGGTAAAAGTAATAGCAACGTAAAATAACCCATAAACCTTCCTCCATCGAATGAAAATAATAAAACATTCTTACTATACCATCATGCTTGATATCTGTTCAACTGTTTCTTTTATGATTTATTCTTGATAACAACCTGTTATATATTGTCTTCGAAAATCGGCACCCGATTCGCGGTAAGGTATAATTAGTTGGAGAGGACGCATTCAGCATGTTAAAATCAGCAACCAAACAGCGGGCCGCAATCAGCGTGCGCGGCGTGGTGCAGGGCGTCGGCTTTCGGCCGTTTGTCTACCGGCTGGCCGCAGCACATCATCTGTCCGGCTGGGTGCGCAACACCTCCGGCAAAGTAGAAATCGAGGTTGAAGGCGATAAAACAGCCATCCGGGATTTTCTGGAAGAATTGTCAATTCAAGCTCCCCCGATGGCCCGCATCGAAGATATCCAAACAAAATACTTATCTCCGCAGGGCTATACTGATTTCCGGATTCAGGAAAGCCTTGCCCGGGAGAATCAGTATCAGCTTGTTTCCCCCGACATCGCCACCTGCGCTGATTGCCGCGAGGAGATTTTCGACCCTGCAAATCGCCGTTACCGCTATCCCTTCACCAACTGCACCAATTGCGGCCCCCGCTTCACGATTATCGAGGATATTCCTTACGACCGTCCCAATACGACGATGCGGGATTTCAAAATGTGCCCCCGCTGTCAGCGGGAATACGATGCCCCACTCAACCGCCGTTTTCACGCCCAGCCGAACGCCTGTCCCGAATGCGGCCCCCAACTGGAATTGGTCGATGCACACGGCAAAAAAGTAAAAGGCGCTGATGTCATCCGGAAAGCCGCCGATTTGCTTATCGCCGGCAAAATCCTGGCCGTCCGCGGCCTGGGCGGATTTCAGCTCGCCTGCGACGCCACCAATCCCGCGACCGTGAATCTATTAAGGACCAGAAAAAATCGCCCCGCCAAACCTTTCGCGGTAATGGCCGCCACTATCGAAGATATTATGCTTCACTGCCGTGTTTCGGCCGCCGAAGCTGAATTGCTTTCCTCGCCGCAAGCGCCGATTGTTCTGCTGCGTTGGAATAATAAATTTTCCGACATCGCTTCCGATGTGGCGCCGGACTTGAAATACCTGGGCATGATGCTGCCTTACACCCCGCTCCACCACCTGCTGTTGCGCGCAGTCGGTCGGCCGCTGGTCATGACCAGCGCCAACCTCAGCGAAGAGCCCATCGCCAAGAATAACGACGAGGCATTTATCCGCCTGCATAATATCGCCGATTATTTCCTGATACATAACCGCGGCATTTATGCCCGCTACGACGACAGCGTTTTTATGGTTGCCAAAAATCAACCGGTCGCTTTGCGGCGTGCCCGCGGCTACGCCCCTTATCCCATTCACCTTCCTTACCAGTCCAAACAAATCCTGGCCTGCGGCGCGGAATTGAAAAATACTTTTTGCCTCACGCGTGACGACCATGCCTTCGTCAGCCAGCATATCGGCGATATGGAAAACGAGGAAACGCTGGAACATTTTGAGCATACAATTGAGCTTTATAAGAGGCTTTTCCGCATTAAGCCGGAAGTTATTGCCTGCGACTTGCATCCGGAATACCTGCCGAGTAAATATGCCGCCCGCCTCGCCGCCGAACAGGGTTTGCCGCTCATAATGGTACAGCATCACCATGCCCATGTCGTCAGCTGCATGGCCGAAAATGGCGTAGCAACTCCGACCATCGGGGTGACCTTTGACGGGGTGGGTTACGGCACAGACGGCGCCATCTGGGGCGGGGAATTTTTAGTCGCGGATTGGCGCGGTTTCCGCCGGGCGGGACATTTTGAATATGTGCCGATGCCTGGCGGCGCGGCGGCCATTAATAAACCGTACCGTATGGCGCTGGGATATCTTTATTCGCTGCTGGCCATGGATTCCTCATTGGACGGATTGCCGTTAAGTAAATTAAATCCCGCGGAGACTGCTATAATAAAGCAGCAGATTCAGCAGCGGATTAATTGTCCCCTGACTTCAAGCGCCGGCCGCTTATTCGATGCGGTGGCGGCGCTGTCCGGTCTGAACCGTGAGGTCAGCTACGAAGCCGAGGCGGCCGTCGCGCTGGAAATGCGGGCCCCCGACAGGTTTACCAGAACAGGAATAGGAACCTATCCTTATTCATTCGAGGAACAAAACGGTGTGATTGTCGTGAAACTGGGAGAATTATTCGGAGCGATAGTAGACGACGTGAAAAATCGGGTTGCCGTTTCGGCAATCTCCCTGAAATTGCACCAAACCACCGCGCAAATCACTGTCGCAATGTGCGGCAAAATTTCGCAGCAAAGCGGCATCAAACAGATTGCCCTGAGTGGCGGTGTTTTTCAGAACCGTTTGCTGTTAAAATTAACCTCGGACGGATTGCAGCAGTCCGGCTTTCAGGTCGTCACCCATCACCTTGTGCCCTGCAACGACGGCGGTTTATCGCTGGGGCAGGCAGTGATTGCTAATTTTGCTGAAGGGGACTAAGAATATGTGTCTGGCCGTGCCGGTAAAAATCACTAAAATCGAAGGGAAAGAAGCCGACGTTGATATCGGGGGGATTTCGCAGCACATCAGCCTCTGGCTGACGCCTGAGGCAAGGGTCGGCGATTATGTCCTGCTGCACACCGGTTATGCCATCAGCGTCCTCGACCAGGCCGAAGCCGCCGAGACGTTAAAACTTTTCGAAGACATTGCCAGAGCAGACAAATAAACACCGGCGGTATTTCTTCTTAGCCACCCCCTTTCGCGAAAGGCCGCAGGTCCCGGAGGTACGAACGGGAGATATTAAGAAGGATTTATTGGGGATTTAAATGTGAAATCTCTCCCTTTCGCGAAAGGGAGATTAAGAGGGATTTTCTCAAGCAATGGTGTTATATAACCAGAATTTGAAACAATTCTCCAGAGCACTTAGAAAGAATTCAACAGATGCTGAAAGAAAACTCTGGTCAAAACTGAGATTGCGACAATTAAATGGATTACAATTTTATCGGCAGAGAATTATTGTTAATTACATCGTAGATTTCTTCTGTCCTAAAGTAAAACTGATAATTGAAGTGGATGGATGGCAGCACTATTTTGGTAAAACACACGATGCCGATATAAAACGAGATGAATATTTGAAAAATTTAGGGTTCAAAGTGTTAAGGTTTTCTGATAGAGATGTGTTAACAAATATCGAAGGTGTTGTAGAAAACATCCTGACAAACATGACAAACAACGTTTGATAAATCCCCCTGTATCCCTCTTTCGCCAAAGGGGGGGAATACCAGGGATGTTTGAAACATAATCGATATTCGATGATAAGAATGTCTTATGAGGTTCTGAATTGAAATACATCACCGAGTTCCGTAACAGTGAACTGGCGCAGGGCCTGATATCCGACATCCGCGGCAAATCCAAACACAAAGTGCGTTTGATGGAATTCTGCGGCGGACATACGGTCGCCATTTTTAAGTACGGCATCCGTCAGGCGCTGCCCGCAAACATCGAACTGGTGTCCGGACCGGGGTGCCCGGTCTGTGTCACCGCAACCTCCGACATTGATAAAGCCATCGCGCTGGCGATGGTTCCCGGCGTCATTATCGCCTCTTTTGGCGATATGCTCCGCGTGCCGGGCAGCCGTGCCAGCCTCCAGCAGGCGCGCGCCGCCGGCGACGACGTCCGCATTGTTTATTCCGCGCTGGACGCCTTAAAAATCGCACAGGAAAATCCGGGAAAAACAGTGGTCTTCATCGGGGTTGGGTTTGAAACCACAGCGCCCACCATCGCCGCCTCGGTGCTGCAGGCCAAAGAGCAGGGAATTAAAAATTACCGTGTTTTATCTTTGCACAAACTGTGCCCGCCGGTCATCAAAACCATCCTGGATGCCGGGGAAGTGAATTTAAACGGCCTGATTTGTCCCGGTCATGTTTCTGCCGTCACCGGGTCGAACGCCTGGGAATTTGTGGTACGCGATTACTGCGTTCCCTGCGTCGTCGCCGGTTTTGAGCCCACCGATATCCTGCAATGCGTGGATATGCTGGTCACCCAGGTCGAAAACCATGCTTCGAAAGTAGAAATCGCCTACAAACGCGGCGTCACGCCGGAAGGCAACTTGCAGGCACAAAAAATCATGCGGCAGGTCTTCGAACCGTGCCCGGCGAACTGGCGGGGCATGGGTGCAGTGCCGGACAGCGGGCTGAAATTGCGGCAAAAGTTCGCGGATTATGATGCGGCCGTTGCCTTTGACATCAAACCGGAACCAGCGATTGAACCGAAAGGCTGCATCTGCGGTGAAATCCTGCGCGGTGTGAAAACTCCGGCGGATTGCCGCCTGTTCCGTAGAGTCTGCACCCCCGAAAATCCGGTCGGGCCGTGCATGGTATCCTCGGAAGGCAGCTGTTCGGCTTATTACCTCTACGGCGAGGGCTGAGCGAAGTGAATGTAAGAGGGCGCTTACCTCAGTCCTCTCGCCCCTGGTGGGCGAGAGTTAGAGAGAGGGGGATAGATACATTCGGCCCATTGAAAATGGGATTCAGTATGACATTGCGATGTCAGATTACCACGACCTTATTTGGGGATAGGGATAAGGTCTCGCAATGGAAGTAGATGTTGGGATTTGCTGCAGTCATCAGGCTGAGAAATACCCTCGACTGCGCTCGAGTACCTTGCCATTCGCCTAAACTCATGGTGTTTATTATTTCTGATTTAAGTTTTCTTTGGAATTTGGTTTTTGGAGTTTAGAAAATGGATTCCTGCCTTCGCAGGAATGACAATGAGGGGGTTTTTCAAAATAATGGTATTATATAACCGGAAGTTAATACTTCTGCGGAGACGAGAGTAAAAATGACTGACTCAAATCCTGTGCAGCGGCCGCGTATCCGCGGGGCGGCAATATTAATTGAAAACGGCCGCATCCTGCTGGTCAAGCAGGAAGTCAGCGCCACGAGGCACTGGTCGCTGCCAGGCGGTAAGCTGGACCGGGGCGAGTCACTGGAGCAATGCTTGATACGCGAGATGAAAGAAGAAACCGGACTGGATATCAGGGTCAAAGAACTGGCCTATATTACGGATAGAATAACAGGGAACGACCATCTGGTACACATGACTTTTATAGTAGAAAGAATTAATAATAAAACGTTAGCTCTTGAATGGAAACATGATGACCCCTTCTTTTCGGATGCATGCGACACAATCCGCGAAGTTAAAATGGTACCAATCAGTGAAATGAAAACATACGGGTTCCCGCCAAAATATTGTCAGCTGGCACTGGAAAATTTTCCCGGGCGGGGCAGTTATCAGGGCAGTTATTTTACTTTCTATGGAGAACAGTAACCCGATGGATAAAAACGAAAAAACCCTACTAGCCCATGGCAGCGGCGGGAAACTGGCAAAAGAGAGTCAATAAAAATGACATTCAATCAGAACGACGGCACACAACGCTGGGACAATAATGCAGAACAGTGGCACAAATTGTTTGGGGAAAAAGATTTGAACCGCAGCGACCTGCTTGACCCGGTTATTCTGCAATTACTGGGGGATGTAAAAGGGAAAGCAATCTTAGATGCGGGGTGCGGGGACGGTTACCTGAGCCGAAAACTGGCAAGACCGGGCGCCGTTGTTACCGGGGTAGAGTGCTCGCCGAAACTAGTTAATTTTGCCAAAGCTGATGAGCGAAAAGACCCATTGGGAATTACCTATCATCAGGCTGATTGTACCTCTCTGGCGTTTCTCGCTACCGGCATTTTTGATATAGTGTTGACGAATAACGTTATCCAGGATGTTGAAAACTATCAGGAGGCATTCAGGGAATTCAGCCGCCTCTTAAAACCGGGGGGAACATACCTGCACATTGAGAATCATCCGTGTTTTATGACACCGGTTTTTGGATGGGTAAAGGATAACCAGGGAGAAAAACTATATCGGAAAGTTGACCAATATTTCAAACGGGGGCCGTTTCTCACACCATGGGGGCGAAATTCCGGTATGGAACCAACGGTATTTTGGCACCGGACCCTGGGCGATATCATCAACTCTTTAATCGCTTGTAACTTCCGAATTGTGCAAGTAATTGAACCTGAACCACCTGAATCGTGGGTAACAAATCATCCGGAAATGATGGATGCCGGTAGAATACCGGACTTTTTAGTTCTTGTTTGCCGGAAGGAATAACAAATGGATAAAAACGAAAAAATCCTGTTAGCCCACGGGAGCGGCGGCAAGCTGGCGCACGACCTGATTGTGAAGAATTTCGTCAGCGCGCTGGATAATCCTTTGCTTTCGCAGATGGACGATGCCGCGGTTTTTGATGTCAAGCATCGGCTGGCATTCACCACCGACAGTTATGTGGTCAATCCCATTTTCTTTCCCGGCGGCAACATCGGCAAACTGGCCGTCTGCGGCACGGTGAACGACCTGGTGACCTCTGGCGCACAGCCGCTTTATCTTTCCCTGGCATTCATCATCGAAGAAGGCCTGCCCCTATTGGACTTACAGCGGGTGGTTGAATCCATTAAAGCCACGGCTGACGAAGCCGGCGTGAAAATCGTCACCGGGGATACCAAAGTGGTCAACCGCGGCTCGGCGGATAAGCTTTTCATTAATACCTCCGGCATCGGCATTATCCCGGAACGACTGAAAATCTCCGGCAGCAACGCCAGACCCGGCGATAAAGTTATTTTAAGCGGCACCATCGGCGACCACGGCATCGCCGTGCTCAGTAAACGCGAGGGTCTCAGTTTTGCCACCAGTTTGGAAAGCGATTGCGCCCCGCTAGCCGGCCTGGTAGCGGATATGTTGAAAGCCAGCCGCAACATCCACAGCCTGCGCGACCCCACCCGCGGCGGCCTGGCCACTACGCTCAACGAACTGGCGGAACAGTCCAAAGTCGGCATCCGGATTGAAGAAACAAAAATCCCGGTGAAAGATGCGGTGCTGGGCGCCTGCGAAATGCTCGGCTTCGACCCGTTATACGTCGCCAACGAAGGCAAAATGGTGGCAATCGTGGCAGCAGAAGACGCCGGAAAAATCCTGAAAGCGATGCAGAAACACCGCTACGGCAAAGACGCGGCGATTATCGGGGAAGTTGTTGCCGACCATCCCGGCCGCGTGGTGATGAAAACACTGCTCGGTTCTTCACGCGTCGTGGATATGCTGGTGGGCGACCTGTTACCGAGGATTTGCTGAATGCACGAACTATCGATTACCCAAAGCATGCTGGAGATCGTGCTGCAGCAAGCCGAAAAAGCCCATGCTAAAAAGGTCACGAAAGTTAATGTGATTATCGGGGAAATGACCGGCGTCGTCAGCGATAGCGTGCAGTTTTACCTGGACATCCTGACCAAAGACACCATCGCCGCCGGCGCGCAGGTCTCTTTCACGCTGGTGCCCTCACAGGGCAAGTGCCGTCAGTGCGGCCGGATTTTTACCTTGCCGGAATTTGACTGGACATGCCCGGATTGTCAGGGTAAGATAATTGATGTTATCTCCGGTAAGGAACTGTTCGTAGAGAGTATTGAGGTGGAATAATCATGGAAATCAAGGTTTTGAAAAATATCCTGGGGGCGAACGACCAGATTGCGGCGAAAAACCGTGAACTGATGGATAAACATGAGGTTTTTGCGGTCAACGTCATGGCTTCTCCCGGCGCCGGCAAGACCAGCGTGCTGCTGCAAACCATCCGGGCGCTGAAGGGCAAGACCCGAATCGGCGTCATCGAAGGCGATATCGCATCCAGTATCGACGCGGAAACAGTGGCGAAAGAAGGCATCCCGGTCGTGCAAATCAATACCGGCGGCGAATGCCACCTGGAATCGTTCCAAATCCAGAACGCGCTGAATAATTTGCCCCTGCCGGATATCGACCTGCTGCTGATTGAGAATGTCGGGAACTTGGTATGTCCCGCGGAATTCAGCATCGGGGAAGACCTGAAAGTCCTGATTGCCAGCGTCCCGGAGGGTGACGATAAGCCATACAAATACCCGCTGATGTTCAATACCGTGGATGCGATTGTCCTGAATAAAATTGATTTGTTACCTTATGTCAAGTTTAATGTCGAGGGTTTTACCAAAACAGTGAAGAACATTAACCCCAAAGTGGAGCTCTTCAAAGTGTCCTGCACCACCGGGGAAGGCATCCGGCCGTGGGCGAAATGGCTCCTCGCTCGCATGAAGCGTAAATAAAACACTTGCTATTCAATGTTACGCTGGTAAAATAGACTTAGTAGTATACTTAATAATATAAAGAGACTATACTTATCGTAACAGTAAAAGATGATTATGTTGAAAAAGTCAACACGACCCGCATTAGGAGACAAGTGTGAAAATATTATTATTATCGCCTGAATATCCCGATACCTTCTGGAGCTTTAAGCATGCACTGAAGATGATTAACAAAAAAGCAGCGCTGCCGCCCCTGGGTTTGGCCACCGTTGCTGCCATGCTCCCAGGCAACTGGGAAAAGAAACTGGTAGACATGAGCGTAGAAAAGCTCAAAGAAAAAGATATTTTGTGGGCGGATTACGTATTTATCAGCGCCATGATTGTGCACCGGGAATCCATGCACGCCACCATCGAATTATGCCACGCGTTAGGTAAAAAAATAGTTGCCGGCGGTCCGCTGGTCAGTTCGGAACCGGAGGAATTTGATTCTGTCGATTATCTGGTGCTGAATGAAGGTGAAATCACCATTCCTCAATTCCTGGCCGACCTGGCAAAGGGTAGCCCCAAGCACATCTACTCTTCACCGGAACGCCCATCCATCACCGAAACGCCGGTACCGGAATGGTCGCTGATTAAAATGAACAAATACTCCTCGATGAGCATCCAGTATTCACGAGGCTGTCCTTTCGATTGTGAGTTCTGCAACATCGTTACCATGAACGGGCATCGGCCGAGGACCAAAACTAAAGACCAGATTATCAGAGAACTGGACGCACTCTATAACCACGGCTGGCGCGGCAGCGTCTTCATCGTGGACGATAATTTTATCGCCAACAAGAAGAAATTGAAAGAAGAAATCCTGCCGGCGATTATCGAATGGCGTAAAACTAAAAGAGGGGCGCCGTCCCTTTTCACCGAAGCCTCTATAAATATGGCTGACGACGATGAATTAATGACCATGATGGTAAAAGCCGGTTTTGACCGCGTCTTCATCGGCATCGAAACGCCAAACGAAGAAAGTCTGATAGAATGTAACAAATCGCAGAACGAAAACCGCGACCTGATTGCCTCAGTCAAAAGAATTCAAAACTTTGGGATGGAAGTCCAGGGCGGATTCATCGTCGGTTTTGATAATGACCCGGCCTCTATTTTTAAAAAGCAAATCGATTTCATTCAGAAGAGCGGGATTGTAACCGCCATGGTCGGCCTGCTGAATGCCCCGCGCGGCACCCGGCTTTACGAACGACTGAAGAAAGAGGACCGCATCGTCGAAGGTTTTACCGGAGATAATACCGATTGCAGCATGAATTTTGTGCCGAAGATGAAGAAAGAAACGCTCATCGATGGGTACCAGCATATTTTACACACGATTTACGCCCCCAAGGCATATTATGAAAGAATTACCACTTTCCTCAAGGAATTTCACCCGCATTATGAAGTCAGTATCGATAAATTGAAATGGTCTCATATCGCCGGCCTGTTCAATTCGATGTGGATTCTGGGCGTGGTGGATAAAGGCCGGGCCCAATTCTGGAAATTCATCCTGACCGTGCTGGTGAAAAAACCGAAATTCTTCCCGCTGTCTTTATTCCTGGCAGCCTATGGATATCATTTCCGCAAAGTTGCCGATAAAATCGGCCGGGGTTATTGCGCCGTCCCGGTCGCGGTGCCGGTGGAAGCCGATACCCGCTGAAAATTTTAATAGCGCAATCTACCTTTTATACGGTATAATATCAGAGAAAATGTGTTCCGGATAAATACATCGTCCTTTAATCTTTGACACCGGAACGCTGTTGAAGCAATTATCATTGAGTAGAAAATAGCGAGCGTAACAATGCCAAATTTTTCTCTGATGCCCAAGGAAGGCAAATTTTTCAAACTGTTTGAAGAAAGCGCCCAGAATGCCGTTGATGTCGCGCAAAAACTCCAGGAACTCCTCGAAAAATGGGACAATATTGAAGACAGGGTCGCGTTTATCGCCGACCTGGAACATAAGGGCGATAATATCACCCATCAGATTGCGACCGAGCTGCACCGCACTTTTGTCACGCCGTTCGACCGCGAAGATATCACCCTTTTAGCCCAGTCACTGGACGATGTTACCGATTTCATCCATTCGGCAGCAGATTTCATGTTCCTGTACAAAGTGGAACAGCCGACGCAGCGGGCCAGGGAACTTGCGCAGGTTATCGGTGAAACCACCCAGGAAATGCAAAAAGCAGTCGCCCAGTTGACCAAACATATCGACCAGCAGCAAATGCTCAAGCACTGTGTTGAAATTAACCGCATGGAAAACGTGGCGGACAGAATCTACCGTGCGGCACTGGTAGAGCTGTTCGCCAATAACTCCGACGTTAAAACGATTATCAAATGGCGCGAAATTTACGAACACATGGAAACTGTGACCGACCGGTGCGAGGATGTCGCGAATGTGCTGGAAGGAGTGGCTCTTAAATATTCTTAATCGCAGCTAAATCTTAATGATTATTGTTGTGAGCATTTTGAGAGAAATGAGTTTATCTCTGACCGCGGTGTTCAAGCTAAAAGCAATTAAATCTGTTCTTCCAGAGAAATTAACGTTTACTTTAAAAATGTCCTGTCCGCAGGACATTTTCATTATCGGGCAAATTAAATACCTGCAGCCGTATTTACAAGTTATTACCGCTGCTATGCCGGAATATACGGTTAACCCGGAGGTCTGCTAATGTCCGGCACGATGATTTTTATTATCGTGATTATCGCCATCGCTTTGATTTTCGATTTTACCAACGGCATGCACGACGCCGCCAATTCGGTGGCAACCATTGTCTCGACCCGGGTACTCTCTCCCAAGCAGGCGGTTGTCTGGGCAGCCTTTTTTAATTTTGCCGCCTTTTTTATCTTCGGCACGACGGTAGCCAAAACCATCGGCAACGGAATGATAAAAATTGATACGGTAACGCCCACGGTGATTTGCGCAGCGCTGCTGGGCGCAATCAGCTGGAACCTCATCACCTGGTATCTGGGCTTACCCAGCAGTTCCTCGCATGCATTGATTGGCGGTTATGCCGGCGCCGCCATCGCCCATGCCGGTTTCGGCGTGATTATTACCAAGGGTTGGTATGAAACACTGATATTTATTGTGCTGGCGCCGGCAATCGGACTGGTGCTGGGTTATTTCTTAAAAGTAGCCACCTCTTGGACAATACGCAAGCAAAGCATGGCCTCGGTGAATAAATGGTCGCGCGTGTTACAGCTTTTTTCAGCGGCCGCATATAGTCTGGCACACGGCAGCAACGATGCGCAGAAAACAATGGGTATCATTACCAGCCTGCTTTTTGCCGGCGGCATCATCTCTGTTTTTAAAATTCCGCTCTGGGTTGTCCTGATCGCCTATTCTTCGATTGCGCTGGGAACCATCAGCGGCGGCTGGCGGATTATCAAGACAATGGGGCAGAAAATCACTAAACTGACACCGATTGACGGTTTCTGCGCGGAGACGGCGGCCGCATCGAGTATTTTTCTGTCAACTTATCTGGGCGTCCCGGTTTCCACCACGCATGTCATTACCGGCGCCATTTCCGGTGTCGGGTCGGCAAACCGGTTTTCGGCGGTACGCTGGAGCGTTACCCTGAACATTGTGGTAGCGTGGGTGCTGACGATACCGTCAGCCGCAATTATTGCCGCCCTGATTTTTTCTGCAACCAGATTGAGAATTTAGCTTGCATCTGAACTTTTCAGTGCTACAATAATAATTAGAAATAGGTTTCGTCAACCGGTTTATTGATTTTTAGAATCGTGACGGCGATAACATCGTCAATATATGATTTATCCCGCCGGGTGTGGAAAACTATTTTGAAAAAGGCATTTATTCTCTTGTTTTAAGAGAACTTTGCTAATATAATAGAATAAACCTGAGATTTGAAGGAGGGACTTCCATGGGTTCAGCTATTGAATATCAAAAACAGATGACAGAGATTGTCTATATCAATTTACCAGGGCCAACCGAACCGGCACCCGGGATGAGCGGCGGTGAATTACTGCACGGTTTCCTGGCAGAACTTTACCTCGGCGCAAAACCGGAGGTAAAAGAATACATTAACGACCTATGCATGAAATGGAACGTGCACTATCGCAGAATGAGCAGCGGCAGCTAATCCGGCGCTTAAAGGTCAAATATTTCCCAAGTTCATGTGAATTGACATTCAGAAAGGTTGGGGGTTGCTCTTTGTCCCGCGGTAAACCGTGTGGCGTGCATTTTATGCAAAGAGCCGGCTCCTGACCTTTCTATATTTTTGAATTTGTTACTTTTACCCTCGTTTCCGGGAATAATACCGTAATTTTTGCATATTTTCTCCATTATGTTAAAATAAAGGTGGGATGGGAGATTACATAAGTATTCCCATGGAGGCGAGGACTGTGGTAAGAGATGATATAAAAAAGTTTTTGACATACCTGAAGGCAGAGAAGGGTCTGGCAGATAATACCTCCTTTGCTTATGAGAACGACCTGTCTCAACTCGCCACCTTCGTTGAAGAAGAAGCCGCCAAAGAAGGAGCCGAGCCGTCATGGTCCGGTTTCAGCCGGCAGGCAATGATGCGCTACCTGCTCAATTTACAGGACAAGAAATATGCCGCCACCACCAGAGCACGCAAGCTCGCGGCCGCGCGGTCATTCTTCAAATTCCTGACCACGGAAAACATCATCAAAGAAGACCCCACCCACAATATGGAATCGCTGAATGTCGGGCGGTCATTGCCCAAACCGATTACCATCAATCAGGTTAAAGCTTTACTGGACCAGCCGGCCAAACTGTCCACACCCGAAGCCAAACGTGACGAAGCCATGCTGCAGCTGCTTTACGCTTCCGGGATGAGAGTCAGCGAACTGATTGCGTTGAATGTGGAAGACGTGAATACGCTGGAAGGCGATGTGCGCGTTTTCGGTAAAGGCCATAAGGAACGGATTATCCCCATTCATCAGCAAGCGGCGAAGATTGTAGACGAATACGTCGGGCAGGCGCGGCCTCAATTAGCGCACAATAAAGATGAAAAAGCGATGTTTTTAAACCGCCGTGGCGAAAGGTTGACAAGACAGGGTTTTTGGCAGATACTTAAACAATATGCCAAACAAGCGGGCCTGACCGCAGCGGTCACACCCCACACCCTGAGACACAGTTTCGCCACTCACATGCTGAGCGGCGGGGCGGACCTCAGGGCGGTGCAGGAACTGCTGGGACATGCCAATATTTCGACGACGCAGGTCTATACGCATCTGACTACCGAACACGTTCGCCGCAGTTATGAAAAAGCCCATCCGAGGGCAAAATAGTTAAGAAAGAGGGCTAAGATGCCGGGTAAATCAAAACGTAAACAAATGAGATATGCTTCGAGCAAACAGAATAAGCCGCTGCCGCCGCAGGCCGCCGCAACCACTACTGTTGCCGCAACCGGTGTAACAGCAGATGCCGCCAGGCCCCAAACCACGGCGGCAAAATCCGCTGCCGGCGGCAAGACCGCCGCTGCCCAATACACCCCCGACCTGCTGAAGCATGTGGGCACCGAATTAAAAATATCGGTCGCGCTTTCTGCCGGTATTTTAATCGTGATAATTATTCTGGCCTTTATCCTGCGCTAACCGCGGCGTGAGCCAGCTTCCATCGGGCGGTGAGTTTTGCCATGGACTACGACATTGCCAGAGCCCGGTTAATTAATCTGCTTGCCGCAGAAATCCAAGACAAGCGCGTGCTTTCGGCCATGTCGCGGGTGCCGCGCGAGCTTTTTGTTCCACCCGTATTAGCTGATTCCGCTTACGATAATGCACCGCTGCCAATCGGCCTAAACCAGACGATTTCACAACCGTATATCGTAGCGCTGATGACGGAGAAGCTGGAACTTACCGCGCAGAAGAAAGTTCTGGAAATCGGCACCGGCTCCGGATATCAGACCGCGATTCTGGCAGAATTAGCCGGAAAAGTGATCACAACCGAACGCATCCCCGAATTACTACACAAAGCAGAGGCGCTCTTAGCGCGGCTCGGCTATAAAAATATTGAAACCCATCTCGCCGGCGAAATCCTGGGCCGGCCGGACAACGCACCGTATGACGCGATTATTACTACCGCCGGCGCCCCGGCCATCCCGCAGAGTCTGATTCAACAGTTAGCCGTTGAAGGACGGCTGATTATCCCGGTCGGGGAACGCTACGACCAGAATCTCCTGCTGGTTATCCGGCATCAGAAAAGCAATGAACTAATCAATCTGGGGGCGTGCCGCTTCGTTTCCCTCATCGGTAAAGATGCCTGGGAAGATTGAAAAAGATACTAAACATCACCGGTTTAAAAATTATTAACTTGTAACCGGTTTTCCGCTGGTCACCGGCCTGATTTACGATGAATTTAGCATCAAGTTTGCTGAATTTGTTTCAGGTAGCTATAATGGTTAATAAAACTTTAACAAAAGGGGATAGGTGATATGGCGCAGTACGGGCTTGAAAACATCCGGAACCTTGCTCTGCTCGCTCACAACGGTGCAGGCAAGACCTCCTTGGCGGAAGCCATCTTGTTCAACACCAAAATTATTAACCGCCTGGGAAAGGTCAGTGAGGGAAGTACCACTTCCGATTACGACCCTGCCGAACAGAAAAGGGGGATGAGCATCAGTCTGAGTATGCTTCCTTATATCTGGCAGGGAAATAAAATCAACCTGATGGATACCCCGGGCTATCCCGACTTTATCGGTGAAGTTAAATCGGCGATTCGTGTCAGTGAAGGGGCAGTAATTGTCGTCTGCGCCTCTTCCGGTGTCGAAGTCGGCACGGAGCAGGTATGGGCATACTGCAACGCCAGCAACCTGCCGCGGATTGTATTTGTAAATAGAATGGACCGGGAAAACGCGGATTTTACCAAGGTCGTTGACCAGATTCAAACCAAATTCGGACGGAAATGCCTGCCGGTGCAGTTATCCATCGGGGAACACACAACTTTTAAGGGCGTCATCGACCTGATGAAAATGAAAAGCTATACCGGCACCGACGCGAAAGAGGGTGAAATTCCCGCCGAGTTAGTAGACGAAGCCAGGTCTTTACGAGAAAAACTGGTTGAAGCAATTGCCGAAACGGAAGACGCCCTGCTGGAAAAATTCCTGGGCGGCGAAGAACTTAATCCGGCAGAACTGAATAAAGCCCTGACCAATGCGGTCGCAGGCGGTAAACTCATCCCGATTTTGGCCGGTTCGGGTTTGCAGAATATCGGCGTGCTCCCATTAATGGACGCCATCGTCGGTTACCTGCCCCCGCCGAAAGACCACCAGTTTGAAATTGTCGGTGAAGATAATAAACCCGCGAAAATGGCATCAGACCCGAAGGGCACACTGGCAGCCCTGGTATTTAAAACAAGCGCCGACCCTTATGTGGGCCGGTTGACCTATTTCCGGGTTTACTCCGGTGCGATTACCAGCAACTCCCAGGTTTGGAATGTGACCCGCGGTGAGAACGAACGCATCGGGCAGCTTTTTGTCCTGCGCGGCAAAAACCAGGAAGCGGTCCAAGAAATCGGGGCGGGTGATATCGGGGCGGTGGCCAAATTGACCGTCACCGCCACCAACGATACACTGGGCTCCAAAGATAAGCATATCAAACTGGTGCCGATTGTTTTCCCGGAACCGCGGTACAGCGAAGCGGTCTACCCGAAGACCAAACTGGATTTGGATAAACTCGGGCCGTCACTGGCCAAAATCGTGGAAGAAGACCCAACTTTAAAAATGCACCGGGAAGCCGTGACCAGCGAAACTATTCTTTCCGGCATCGGGGAAATACAACTCAGCGTGGCCGCGGAAAAAATGTCGCGCAAATTCGGTGTCAATGTTGACCTGCAGACGCCTAAAGTCCCTTATAAAGAGACCATTACCGTCGAATGTCAGGCCGAATACAAACATAAAAAACAGACCGGCGGACACGGCCAATACGGCCATGTCGTGCTGGAACTGGTACCGCTGCCGCGCGGCTCTGGCACCGAGTTTACAGAAAGAATTGTCGGCGGCACCATCCCGAAGAACTTTATTCCGGCCGTGGAAAAAGGCGTCCATGAAGGCGTACAGGAAGGCGTCCTGGGCGGTTATCCCGTCGAAGATGTCCGAATCACGGCCATTGACGGCAGTTTCCACCCGGTGGACTCCTCGGAAATCTGCTTTAAGATTGCCGGCGCCGGCGCGGTGAAGAAAGGCCTGACCGACGGCAAACCGGTCATCCTCGAACCGATTGTAAAACTGAAAATTACCGCCCCCGATTCCTATACCGGGGACATCATCAGCGACCTGAATACCAAACGGGGACAGGTGCACGGAATGCTGCCGGAAGAGGGGATGAATACCATCGAAGCGATTGTACCGCTGGCGGAAGTGCAGCGTTATGCCATGAACCTGAAATCTATCACCCAGGGTAAAGGCACTTATTCCATGGAATTCAGCCACTACCAGGAAGCGCCGCCGCTGGTGACGCAGAAAATTATCGCCGCCAAACAGGCGGAAAAAGAGAAAGAAAAAGTTTAGCTTTTCCGGAATGAAATATTTTCCTAAGAGTAATACTTTTATTTTTTGCCGACGATATGCTATCCTGAATCCGTGAGGATTCAGGATAGCTTTTTTCAGCCACCTGGGCCCGTCAAAATAGCTGTGTATAGGCAGTTTTTACGTGTTAAGCAAGTATTACTCTGAAGAATGAGGTCTGTTCAATGAAAGAAATAAGATTTCATGGGCGGGGCGGACAGGGCGCGGTACTGGCGGCGAGAATGCTGGCGATTGCCTGCGTGGCGGAAGGCAAATGCGTCGCCAGCTTCCCGATGTACGGGTTTGAAAGGCGCGGCGCGCCGGTGGTGGCTTTTACCCGGTTCGACGATAAGCCCATCATGGAAAAAACTCAGATTTACAACCCGGATTGTCTGGTGGTCATCGACCCCGGACTGCTGAAATTGCCGACACTATTTACCGGCTTAAATCCGAACGGGACACTGATTCTAAACAGCGCCAAAGCATTTGAAAAGCAGCCCAACGAAAATCTCAAACTGGCCGGGGTGGTGAACGCCACCCAGATTGCGGTCGAAGAAGTCGGCCGGGACGTACCCAATACCTGCCTGCTCGGAGCTTTTGCCGCCGTTACCGGCTGGGTGAATCTGAAATCCGTTCAGGCCTGCCTCAGCGAATATTTCAGCGGCGATATTTTAAAGAAAAACCTGCGCTGCGTGGAGCGGGGCTATAACGAAGTGAAGGTGACAAAATGGCAGTAAAAAAGTTCAGCACCAAATACGAAGCAGCCTGGTCGGATGCCGACCAGTTATTACTTTGCCTCGATACCGGTACCTGGCGGACTAAACGGCCGGTGGTGGATAAAGAAAAATGCACTTACTGCGGGCTGTGCGCAATCTATTGTCCGCCGCAATGTATGATTACCCGTGCGGACTTTTTTGAACCGAACCTGAATTTCTGTAAAGGCTGCGGGATTTGCGCCAAAGAATGCCTGCGCGGCGCCATCACGATGCGGCCGGAAGGAGATTTTACATCATGAAGGCAAAACAGGGTGAACTGAAAGTAATGACCGGCAACAGCGCCGCCGCTTACGGGGCAATGCTCTGCCGTCCCGACGTCGTGGCTTCTTACCCGATTACACCGCAGACCGAAGTGGTGGAACAGCTTTCCCGCTTCCACGCGGATGGGATTCTGGATGCGGAAATGATTGAGGTTGAAGGCGAAAATTCCGCGATGAACGCCTGCGCTGCGGCGACCCTCGCCGGAGGCCGCGCGTTTACCGCTACTTCTTCCTGGGGACTCGTGTACATGTACGACGCCGTACTGCAGGCCGCCGGTTTCCGCGCCCCGGTGGTGATGGTCAACGTCAACCGTGAGACACCCGGTATCCTTGCCGTCTCTTCCGGGCAGCAGGACATGATTCAAACCCGGGACGCCGGCTGGATTCAGGTGATTGTTGAAAACAGCCAGGAAATCCTGGACACGATTATTATGGCGTTCCGCCTGGCAGAGGATTACGATATTCAACTGCCGGTGATGGTAAATTACGACGGTTTTTACATCTCTTATCTGGCGGAAGGGGTGCGCATCCCGGCCCGCGAGGATGTCGACCAGTTTCTGTCAGTATTAAAGACACAACCGCAAAGGACAATCATGGACCCAACCCGACCGATTGGCGCCGGTTCGCACGGCTTGATGACCGAATTTATGGAACTGCGTTACCGGCACTGCGCGGCGCTGGACCGGGCGAAAAAGAAATTTGATGAAATCGATAAAGACTACGGCGATTTCTTCGGGCGCAGCTACGGCGGACAGATTGAGGAGTACCGCACGGAAGACGCCGATTTCGTGATTCTGACTTCGGGCAGCGCAGTAGGTACTTCGCGCACCGTGGTCGATGCCAAGCGAGCCGATGGCGTGAAAGTCGGGCTGGTAAAAATGCGCATGTTCCGCCCTTTCCCGCAGGAGAAACTGATAAAAGCAATCAAGGGCAAAAAAGCCGTCGGGGTGATCGACCGCAGCGTAAATTTCGGCTGGAATTGCGGCCCGATTTATTCCGAATTAAGGGCGCTGACGCCGGAGATCGGCAATATCCCGATACTGAGTTTCATTGACGGCCTGGCAAGCATCGACATTACCAAACCGCATATCGAACGGGTGATTGACGATGTGGCAAATGCCGCCAAAGGTAAACCATATCAGGCGGTAACCTGGATACCGCTTGAGGAGCGTGAGTAAAATGGTGGAAAAAGTAAAGAAATTACCAAAGACTTTTCAATATTTCAAAGATGAAGACGCGTTTGCCGGCGGCGTGGCATTTTGTGCCGGGTGTCCTCTGGAACTAACCCTCCGCCTGCTCTCACGGGTAATGGGCAGAGAGACCGTCATCGTCGGCACGCCTTCCTGTTCGGCGCCGGTGCTATACGGACAGAATGTAGGGGCGTGGCACCGCCTGCCTTACTACAGCTGCTTGATGACCGGCGTAGCTTCTTCGGCCACCGGCCTGACCAGATATTACAAAAAAGCCGGTAAGGATGTGAACGTGGTCTGCTTCACCGGCGACGGCTGCGCCGCGGATATCGGGTTTCAGACATTATCCGGCGCCGCGGAAAGGGGCGAACACTTCATTTATGTCTGTTACGAAAATGAAGGTTACATGAACACCGGCATCCAGCGCAGCAGCACCACCCCGTTTGGGGCAACCACTTCCACCACGCCGGTCGGCGTGGCCGGCCGGGGGAAAACGACGCCGCCCAAAAACTTACCGCTGCTGATGGCGATGCACAACATTCCATACGTGGCAACGGCAACGCTCAGCAATGTTGATGATTTCGCCCGGAAAATGCAGAAGGCGATGGAAAAGAAAAAAGAAGGCCTGGCTTATCTGCATGTTTTTTGTCCCTGCCCGGTCGGCTGGGGGATCGAAAGCGATATGTCCATCCAGGTCTGCCGCACGGCGGTCAAAACCAATTACTTCCCGCTCTGGGAAGCGGAATACGGCAAATTCCGGCTGACTACCACCGTGGCAAATCCGGAACCGATTACGAAATACGTCAAAATGTTCCGCAAATTCAATCACCTGAACGAAAAAGAACTGGCCGTAATCCAGGAAGAAGTCAACCAAAAATACGCTTTCCTCAAACATCTGACCGAATTCGGGGAACACGGCCAACCCGCCGAAACCCCTGCTAGCGAATAGCCGTCCGTTTGCAAAATTACAAGGCCGCTCGATAATTTAATTTTAAAGAAAGCTTCCTGCAAAACCGGAAGCTTTCTTTTTCATATTGTCATTCCCGCGCAGGCAGGAATCTTGAGTCCGCAGACGAAATACTTTCGATCTTAATCGAAATGTATATCAAACCATTCTGACTCTGTGTCATCCCCGAAAGACTGTTGAAATGTACAATCCCATCTTTAATTTTGTTGCATCTAAACCGGAGTAATTTAAAAGCGGCAATCATTACGTTATAATAAAGCACGAATACCGAGTTGAAACGGGATTATCTTGGAAGATAAAACAGAGAAAAAGAAGAAATTCTGGGGTACCGGCGCCTGGGTGACGCTCATCGGCATTACCCTGGTGGTTTGTGTCATCCTAATCCGCTTCTGGAAATATCTCACCCATTACGAAATCCTGATTTACGCCGGTCTGTTCTTTACCGCGATGCTGGCCGGGTCGCCGATTCCGATACCCACACCCTGCATGGTGCTGACATTCACACTGGGCAGCAAATTTGCGCCGTGGCTGATTGGTTTCATCGCCGCCACCGGCGAGGCTATCGGCCTGATGCTGGTCTATCTGGCCGCCCGCACCGGGCGGCATTTCGCCCCGAACCTGAATATCACCGACCCGGCCAATAAAATTTACTCCAACTGGCTGGGCAAGTTTCTGAAAAGAATCAAAATCCCCCGTTTCCTGGCATTTGTGAATAAAAGAGGGGCCGCCGGGGTATTTCTGTTTGCGACTTTTCCCAACCCGTTCCTGATGCCGCTGCTGATTACGATGGGTATTAACCGATATCAGCCGTGGAAAGTCGCCCTGGCCTGCTGGCTGGGCAGCGCGGTGATGTTTTTAGTGCTGGCTTACCTCGGCCATTACGGACTGGGTTCGATTTTAAGGTATTTCGGGTACTTCAAAATCTCTTAGTAGCGCAGAGTTATTTCCCCAGATACTGCAGCGTCAGTTTGACCTTTTCTTCCAGACTTAATTTTTTACCGGCAGGTAAAGCGTTAACGGCCTTGGTCGTTTCCTGGACGGAATAACCCAGTGAGACCAGCGCTCCGACGACGTCGGCGTTTTCCTGTGCGGCCCGCCCCGCTGGGGTAGAAATCATCACACCGCCAACTTTATCCTTTAATTCCAGAATCAAGCGGTCGGCGGTCTTTTTCCCGATGCCGGGGATGGTGGTCAAAGTTTCCACGCTGCCGGAAGCTATCGCCAGCGCCACCTGGTCGGCGCTCATCGCCGAAAGCATCGCCATGCCGGTTTTGGGACCTAAACCGGAAACAGAAATCAATGTTTCAAAAAGCTTTAATTCATCCAGCGAACCGAAACCGAAGAGGCTCATATCATCTTCCCGGATGTGGAAATGGGTGTAGAGTTTTACTTCCCGTCCGACAACTCCCAACTCACTTAAAACCGAGGTAGTGACGCTGACTTTAAAACCGATGCCGTTAACATTTACAATCAGGCCGTCTTTGCTGACGGCATCAATAATTCCCTGTAAACTGGCAATCATTTTTTACTCCTCTTTGTCTTTTCCCCGACAAGATTACTGAAATGCGTTTCGCTGAGATGGCATAAAGCCACTGCCAGGGCATCGGCGGCATCTGCCGGTTCCGGTATTTCCTGGAGATTAAGCTGCAGCCGCACCATTTGCTGCATCTGTTCTTTGGAGCTGGCGCCGTAGCTGGAAACAGTGTGCTTGACCTTGGCGGGCGAATACTCAAAAACAGGAACACCCTGATTTGCGGCTACCAGGATGGCCACAGCCTGCGCCCGCCCGATGATAAAGGCCGTGCTGACATTATTGGAAACAAACGGCTGTTCCACCGCCACTTCATCCGGGTGATAGCGCTCGACAACTTCCTTTAACCCGTAATACAATTTGCTCAAACGTTCCGGAGTCGGCAGTTTCGGTGAAGATTTGATAACTCCGTAGGCCACCATCTTCAGGTTGCCGTCCGAATTATCCACTAAACCATATCCGGCGACGATTGTCCCGGGGTCGATTCCCAATACCAGCATTTGTTAGACCCTTATATTATGTTAAATTAACACCGATGTGATAATTCTACCACATTATAAAGGAAATCAGGAGAATCGGAAAGGGAAAAGACCGTTAGCTTGAGAACAATAATTCTCCCTTAAATCCCTCCTTAACAAGGAAGGAGAATGCCATCCTTTCTCCTTTGTAAGGACGTGGCCATATGTAACTCTACGTGAAAGATTGAGGGAGAATTTTATTATTCTTACCAAGTAAAAAAAGAGGGTTGATTAAATCAACCCTCCGGACAGGACTTAATTGGTAGTGACTGAACGTTTAGCCCTTTTCGTAAGCGGCCATGGCCGAATCGGAGAAATTGACGTTGGTGGCAACACTTTGCACATCATCCAATTCTTCCAGGTTCTCCACCAGCCTCATCGTCTGGACGGATTGTTTGTCGTCCAGGTCAATGGTTTGTTTCGGAATCATTGAGACTTCCGCTGATTCGACCGTAATTTTCTCTTTTTCCAGGGCGGTACGGACCTCTTCGAGTTTTGCGGGATTGGTATAGACCGTTACATAGTCGCCTTCAACATTAACATCTTCCGCTCCCAGGTCTATGGCCTGCAGCGATAATTCGTCTTTATCCCTGTCTTCAGCTTTGACGTTAATCACGCCCCTCTGCTGGAAAAGCCAGGCCACGCATCCGTTTTCACCGAGACTGCCGCCGGAACGTGTAAAAATATTTCTGATACCGGCGACCGTACGATTACGGTTATCCGTCAGCACATTAACCAGTACAGCGCCGCCGCCGGGGCCGTAGCCCTCCATCAGCAGTTCCTGCATCTGTACGCCATCACCGCCGCCGCTGGCTTTGGTAATGGCACGGCTGATATTGTCCCAGGGCATGCTGGAGTCTTTAGCTCTCTGGACGGCCAACCGCAAGGAGTAATTGCCATCGATGCTGGGGCCGCCCTTACGTGCGGCAACGATAATTTCGCGGGTCAGTTTGGTGAACATCTGGCCGCGCTTTGCATCAGTCGCTGCCTTCTGATTCTTAATAGTAT
>Ga0326728_10009310_pt1 | contig 23730 bp, 12 predicted proteins | sample MB3enrmetagenome_FD_207602 | JGI IMG/M metagenome (GOLD analysis project Ga0326728, IMG submission 207602) | Lab enriched peat soil microbial communities from McLean, Ithaca, NY, United States - MB31MN | ecosystem: Environmental > Terrestrial > Soil > Wetlands > Peat | place: USA: New York... | reverse complement strand
TACTTGTCGTAACGCGGCGGGCCAATATCGGTAATCCGCTTCGGGGCCGTACTCATGGCTGGCTTCCCTTCTGCGCCTGAAAGTAGATATAAGGATTATCGCGAGGAGCAGCGATCATCTCCGGAATTGGCTCAAGTCCAATCCCATCGAGGAAGGCCGGCAGGCCGACCCTCTGTACGAGTTCGCCTACCCGTTCCCGGTTGTTGCCATACTCGTCCCAGAAGTCCCAAATGCGGCGGATCAACTCCTGCAACGTTTCCATCAGTTCAGCGGCAGGCACAAAGGGAATCAAGACCGAAGAGAGCAACGCACCTTGCATGATAGGGGCCTTCCCACCGATCATGATCACCGCGCCGCGATCAGAGCCAGGCCGCAGTGCCTTCGGCATGACGTTGATACAGTGCATGCAACGCACGCAATTGCGGTTGTCGATCGCGAGTTTTTGACCGTCCCAATCCATGCATTTCGTTGGGCAAAGATCACAGACATGTTTTTGAATGTTGAGCCCTGCAGCCGCTGCCTTCGCGACCTCGGCATCATCCACTCGAATGTCGTCGCGCCAGGTGCCAATGATCGAAAGGTCGGCACGCGCAATCGAGGCAACGCAGTCGTTCGGGCACGCCGCGCATTTGATTTTGAATTTGTACGGAAATGGCGGCCGGTGCATTTCGTCCTGATAGGCCATGGTGAGGTCGTAGCACAGTCTCATTGCGTCGTAGCAAGCCCACTCGCAACGCGCCATGCCCACGCAACAGGAAGGTGTCCTCATGGAAGAGCCAGACCCGCCCAGATCGAATCCAGCCTGGGCCAACTCCTGAAAAGTTGGTTCAAGTTCCGGCGTCGTCGTGCCCAGGAGGATGATGTCGCCGGTTGAGCCGTGCATGTTCGTCAAGCCCGATCCGTGGCGCTCCCAGATGTCGCAAATCGTGCGCAGCGCGCCGCTGGTGTAGAACCAGCCCGCCGGCTGATTCACCCTCAGCGTATGAAAGTGCGCAACGTTCGGGAATTGCTCGCCCACATCGCTGTATCGACCGATAACGCCGCCGCCGTAACTGAGGACCCCGACTAGGCCTCCGTGTTTCCAATGGCCCTTTTTTTCCTGGTAGGAGAGTTCAAGTTGTCCGAGAAGGTCCTGCGCGCTCTTGCTGACTTCCGCGGCCGACTTTATTTCTTTGACGAAACTGGGCCACGGCCCCTTTTCGAGTTCGTCAAGCAGCGGCGTGTTCGGACAGTGACAGTCGCTTTCCCCATTTTCACTTGCCATTGTGTTTCTCCGCAGGCCCCAAGGGATGTGTGGACGGGAGTCCAGAAGGCCATACCAATAATGTCTATTGACATGGTATGTATTAAGACGTGGCGCTGGCTGTGATCTACGTCACAATGCGGGTACTTTGGGGATGGCACTTTGGGGCTGCCCGCGGGGCTCTTAGAGAGGCAATTTCTTGCACTCGGGGTCGCTGGGGAGAATGGCCTTGCTGCTGCGTTACTATAGTTTCCAACGATGCCGCGTTCTAAAGCGAGTCTATTTGCCGCGATGGTCAAGCTTGACGGGCGCCGGTGCGTAGTCGTGGGTGCAGGAAGGGTTGCAGCGACAAAGATCAGGGGACTACTCGCTTGCGGGGCACGGGTTACCGTGGTGAGCCCCGAGGCCGGGAGTCTGGTTCGAACTCAGGCCAGCAAAGGTACCCTGGTTTGGCGAAGGAAGTCGTTTTCTCCCGGTGACTTAAAAGGTGCCTTCCTGGCAATCGCAGCGACTGACTCCTCCGCGGTTAATGCAGCTGTCTTCCGTTCTTGTCAAACTCGAAAACTCCTTTGCAATTCGGTCGACGATCCTGCCCATTGCGACTTCTTCTATCCCGCTGTTGTGCGGCGCGGCCCGCTGCAGATTGCGGTATCAACTAGTGGGAGGAGCCCAGGCTTAGCCGCCCGGCTGCGCAGACACTTGGCCCACCAATTCGGTCCGGAATGGAGCGACTTTGTCGAGAGCTTGGGCCGACAGCGAGAAGAGATTCTGAAGACAGCATCGGATCTTCAGAAGCGCATTTTGTTGCGCCGGATTGCCCTATCCGCATCAAAAAAAACTCGAACTCTCAAAACCGCAAGGTCTTTGCCCGCAGGCCGGAAGTAAGCGGTTTCTGGCAACGGCGATAGACTTGCCCCCTACGCGCACAAAAAAGAACGGCCCAGGTTACCCTGGGCCGCTGTGTTTAGTTCTGAACCGCGCTAGTTTGCAGTCGTGGTCTGGGTAGCCGACGCGGCTGTGTAGCCACCGCTTGCCGCCCAGCTCGCCTTCGTCGTGCACGTCCCCGTGGCCGCCTTCACCGTCACCGTGGCTTGGGCGCTTGTGCCGCCGTCGGTTACCGAGCCAATGCTGCACACCGAGCTCGGCGTCGCTGTGATTGTCGGAACCTTGGCGGCGGTACCTGTCTCGTTCGAGCTTGCCGTCACCATGAACGTGGAGTTCTTGGCTGCGCTTCCCGGTGCTCCGGTGAAGCTTACCACCGGAGTGACCTTCGTCGCCGAAGTCATCTGCGTGGCCGAGGCCGCCTTGTACGCATTGTTGGCCGCCCACGCCGCCTTCAGATCACACGTTCCGCTTCCGCTCAGCATCGTCACCGTCGCCGTCGTCGTCATGCCGATTGTCGCCTCGTTGCTCACCGAGCATGGCGTCGTCGTCGCCGAGATCACTGCGGTGCTGGTCTGATTCCCCGTCTCGTTCGACGTCGCCGTCACCGTGAAGCTCGTTCCGTAGGCCGCGCTGCTGGGCGCTCCCGTGAAGCTCACCACTGGCGCAACCGCTGCTGCTACACCAGTGCTCTCCGTGATCGTCGGCGCTGCGTAGAAGTTGCTGCTGCCCGACTGGTTCATCGTTTCAAAGCATGTCCCGGTCGTGGCGGTTATCGTGTACGTGCCGCCCGACGGCCCGTTTGAGACCGTGCAGGCTCCCGCAGCACCGTAGGTCACTGTCAACGTCGAGCTGGCCGTGCCCGCAATGGTGAATGATTCCCCATACGACGCCGACCCCGGAGCCGCCTGGTTGACTGTAATCGTCTGAGTGGCCTTCGACGCCATCACCGACTTCGTCACCTGTGGCGCCGCCGTGTAGTCCACATTGCCCGCCTGGTTCACGATCACCGAGCAAGCCGTCGTGCCGCTCGTCATCTTGTACGTCGCAGTTCCGTTGCCGTTATCGACGACGCTGCAGCCACTCGTCGCACCCGTAGTGAACGCCGGGATCAACCCTGAGCTGGCCGTTGCCGCCACTGTGAAGCTGGTGCCGAAAATCGCGCTCACCGGAGGCTTCGTCGTAAACGTGATCGTCTGGCTCGCCGGATTGACCGTCTGGCTCACTGAGCCCGACGCGCCGTTGTGGTTTGCATCCCCGGCAAACGTCGCCGTCACCGTGTCGCTGCCGCCGCTGCTGCCAGGCAGAATCGCTGTCGTGCACGTCGCCGTCGCCGGGTAGCCTGACACCGAGGACGCCGCGCAGCCCGTGTTCGCGCTCCACGTCACGTTCCCGCTGAAGTCCAGCGGCTTCTTGTGCGTGTTCCGCCGCCTCACCAGACCCGTGTCGCTCGTCAGCGTCGCCGTGAATGTCAGCGACTGCCCGTACGTCGACGGATTCGCACCGTTGGTCAACGCTACGCCCACGCTTGTGTTCGCGTCCGTCGCGTTGCCGGTCAACTGCACCGACTGCGTGCTCGCCGCGTTATTCAGCGCGTTATCGGTAAGCGTCAACGTTCCTGAAAGCGCACCGGTCGTCAGAGGCGCGAACTCTGCCGCCACCAGACACTGTAAGCCGGATGCAAGCGTCGTGCTGGAAGTGCAATCCGTACCGCCGGAAGGTACGATCGTGAAGTTCGCCGATGCCGCAACATTCGAGAAGTTCAACGTTTGGTTGCCCGCATCGGAAATCGTCACCGTCTGCGGCGCACTTGTCGCGCCGTATTCGGTATTGCCGAAGGTTAAAGCGGATTGCGAACGATTCACTTCGTAAGCGCTACCGCCTGCCGTGAAGTACACATTCGCGAACGCGTCGATTGCGAGACCCTGAGGATTGCTGCCTGTGATGGGCAGTGTGCTTTGCGAAGCGCCTCCTGGAGCTATGCGCACGATCCCGGTCGAGGAAGCCACATAGACGGCGCCCGAAGCATCCACGGCCAGACTGCCGGGGCTGCTGAGGCCGCTAACGGTCCACGTCGCCGCTCCGCCGCCCGATGGGTATTCAGCCACCTGGCTGTTGCCAGAAGCGTAAATGTTGCCTGAGCCATCAACCGCGACTCCCTGTGGAGCCGTCAGGCTGGAAACCACGGTGAGCTGCGCTGCTCCGCCCGCCGGGATCTCCAAAATGTTGCCGTTGGTGGAGTCGGCGACGTAGAGGTTGCCACTGCCGTCGACCGCCAGCCCGCTGGGCGAGCCCAGGCCGGTAATGCTCACGCTCGTCATGTCCGCGCTGTTCAGAGTGCCCTGTTCGTTCGGCACTAGGGCCACGCGGTTGTTCCCCGTGTCAGAGATATACAGATTGCCTGCGCCATCGAGCGCGATCGCCGTCGGGCTGGATAGGCCCGAGGCAACCACGGTGCTTGACGCGAACGTGCCCGCCGCCAGTTCGAAGATCTGGCTGTTGGCATTGTCTACCACATACACGTTGCCAGCGCCGTCAACCGCGACGCCGCTACCCTGTCCGCTGTTGGCCAGAGTTGTCAGAGTTGTTTGCGTGCCCGCGTCAATCGTGACTGCGCTCGATTGACCGGTGCCGCTCAAGTACCAGATCGCCAGAGGGACATTGCTGCCCTGTGCAAACAACGCGACGGCACCGGAGCGGAGCCCAGGCGCCGACGGCGTGAACGCCACCGTCACCGTGCAGCTCTGCCCGGAGAGATAAGCGGTTCCCGCCGCGCAAGTGCCGCCGCCGCTCGTGTAATCCAGTCCCGACTGGCCATCAGTAAGTATGCTCACCGCTGACAGGGTTGTTGGGCTGGCGAAGTTATAAGTAAGGGTCTGCGGTGAGGCTGCCGTCCCCACGTTCACCGATCCAAAGCTCACTGAAGATTCATTCTGGCCCAATACCGCCAACTGCGATTGCACAGTGAGACCGTGCGCCTGCGCGGTGAGACTGCTGGCGGTTGCCGAGCTCAACGCCGCACCCTGAAATTCGACTTGATTCAACAACGTCCTAATTTGGGTGGCGAGAGCGTTGCGCTGAGAAGTCAGTTGAGTCAGATTGTTTTCGTACGCAGTGTATTGCGAATCGTTGCCGGGACTCCCCGAGGCAAGTGCCACGGTCGAACCTTGCAGTGCAGCCTGGCCAAAAGCACCAATCGGCGCGTTCAGCTGCTTGTATGCGGCGGCCAGTTGTTCGAAGGCCGCGAGGTTCGACTGCACGCCTGCCGGCAGAACAGCCGGGTTGAGGTCCTCTACGAGCACGCGACCATCGCTCTGATAGTCGTCCGTTAGGCCCGTCAAGTACAGAATGGTCGGACGAATATCGGTATGGTCGGACCAGGTTGTGGTATCGACGCCATTATTCTCGACTCCGGGTCCCACGAAGCCGACCCACGTGTGGTTGATTTCCGGCGCCACGCCACCATGGTTCCAGGCGTAATCTTGTGGCTGCTCAACAATCGTACCCTCTGCCTGTTCCTGAAAGTACCAATCGGGGTTGCCGAACATCACGAAGGTGGGCGTTCTGGCGGGATCGCCCGTGATCATGTGGAGAGCGTTCAGGCCGGCGTTGTCTACCAGGTAGTTCGTAAGATGATCGGTGTTGCCGGTGATAGGGTTGGGCGCTGTCAGCTTCGCGGTTGCGCGTTCCAACTGGCGCGCGAAGCTTGCCGTATTCGACGCAAGATAAGGATTAAGGGAAACTGCCGGCGCCATGTCGTAGTGGTAATCGAAAATGCCCGAGGCGGTCAGCCCGCTGTTGGGACCCTTGCTATCCGATATGGATGGGGGAATCAAGCTGGGGAATTGCTGCTGGTAGAGTTGGGTAAGGTCTCCTTCTACCTCTCCTATGCTCAAGTTGAGACCGGCGGGACTGTCGTTGCCGACGGGCGTGTAGCCAATGGGATAGGTATAGGTGCAAGGAGTATTGACGCCGTCGCAGCCGGCGGGCGATGCCGGGCCTCCGACAAAGTGATCCTGCTCATCCGCGCTAATGATGAACAGCGTGTTCGCAGGGGTGATGCCATCGTTGGTTAAGCGAGTGAAGAATGCCCCGAAGGCCGCGTTATAAGCCTGTAGCTGCGTCTCGTATGGAGGCTCGCCCGGACCCAGCGCGCGAGTGTACCCGTCGCTGAGTGTGCAGGTGGGGAGAGCCGAGTGACAGTCGTGTGCATCGGAGATGTAGGTGTACACAATGGGAACGCCGTTTTCCAGCATCTGCGCATCGTAGGCCAGCGCCTGCGCGGGGGAGATCGGACCGAAGCCGGGGAAGCCAGTCATGGGATTCCCGTTGAGGTCGTTGAGAGCAGGCCTCCCGTTGCTGATCGGGCACGACGGGCAGATGGCGGGCACAACATACACGTGGCCAAAAAGGCCCATGTAGCCGGAGTAACCACCCGGCTCACTGGGCAGGTTATCTGGCTCAGCGCAAACGCCATTGAATGCCATGATGCCGCCTGAAACCGCGGGTGTGCAGCTACTGCTGCTCGTCGATGTACAGAGCGAACTGCCCTGGGCACAATGAATGGCGATGCCTTCAAAGTCAGGCGCTGCCTGTTTCGAGGACTCGGCGTACTGCGGACTGCTCTTCCCGTAGATCTCGATGATGTCCCCGCTTGTGTTCTCCATTTCCATGTTGGCAATGGAGACTGCGCCAAAATTACAGCCCAAGCGGGTGAATGGAACCCAAGGAGCAGGAGCGTTCAGGCCCTGAGCGGTGATCATGCTGAAGGCCGTGTCTTCGCTCGAACTCGTTTCCACCGGGTCGGTCCAATAGGTGAACGAGCTGGGGAATACGTCCCAGTACTTTTGGTTCGGCGGGTTTTGCGCCACGAAGCTATTGGCGACAGCTTGGCCGTGGCGATCGGGGTAGACGCCCGTCAACGACGTAAGGATGTCGTCCGCTGTGTGCGCGATGAGTGGGGTGTGGTGATTGTTGAACAGAGTTCCGCTGCCCGTGATGAAGTTGTACAGATTGGGCATCTGCTCCAGATCTGACGGAACATTCGGGTTATCGCGCTCCAGGTGCAGATTGTCGAATTGAATATAGACAATATGACTGATGTTGCCGCCGGGAGAATTCAGCGGGCAGCCGGTCGGCTGCGCAGCGGCTAAGCCGCTCAGCACAACCGAAATAAGTAGGGCTATGACGATGCGGCTGAGTCCGACCACAGAGCGATCTTTAGAGAAATTGTCTGTAGCGAACGAAGGGGCGGAGATCTTCTTGACTTTCACGGGTCACCTCTCACTGCGGCAAGTGGAGTTAGAGCAAACCAAGGCTGCTTTGCGCAGCGGGAGGATTAGAAAACATCGATGTTAAGCAGACATCACATCAATGTTAAGCGGGGATGAATTCCTAGGGGCGATAGTAGCAAGATCGGATATTTTTCCACAGCAGCGTAACTTCGCTCTTGACGGGGAATGTTACCTTGAGGAAATTCTTCCCGGGCCGCTACTCACGGTCTCGCTCCTTTGCTTCGCCCTCTTTAACTCCAAGAAGCTCCAGGTCGAAGATCAGCGTGGCGTTCGGAGGGACGCTTATGGAAGGAGCGCCCGCTTTTCCATAACCCAACTGGGGAGGAACGAACAGTTGCCACTTTGATCCCACGGGCATCATCCGAAGCGCCTGCTCCCAACCTTTGATTAAACCCTTAACTGGAAAGGTGGCCGGCCCGTTATGCTTGGCGGAACTATCGAACTCATTGCCGTTGAGCAGCATTCCTCGATAATTGCAAACGACCAGATCCTCGACTTCCGGTTTTTCTCCCTTGCCCTCCTTGAGAATCTTGTATTGCAATCCGGTCGGCAAGGTGACCACGCCTTGCTTGTTCTTGTTCTCCGCAAGAAATTGTTCGCCTTCTTTCAGCGTCGCCTCGGCCTTCTCCTCGCGTAGCGCGGCTTGCTTCTTCTTGTATTCTTCTTTCGCATTGGCGAGAACGGTGCGCATCTCTTCCTCGGTCAGCATGGTTTTGCCGCCGTTGTATGACGCCTCAAGCCCTTTCACGAGAGTGGCAATATCCAGGTCAAGTTCCTGCTTATGGAAATCCCCGCCCATCTGCATGCCCAGCGCATAGCTGACTTTCTCTTTTTGGGTCTTGAGTTCCGGCGCGTCCTGCGACGCCGCGGCGAGAGTTAAGCATGCGGCTCCAAAAGCCAGAATCCATTTATGACGTGACATTAAGGATGTTCTCCTGATTTCATTTGGAAAGTCTCCCAGGCATCCCCGGGAAGAGCAAACGCGGCGGCAGAGGTCGTCGAGCTTCCTTCATTAGATACGAATCTCACGCCGAAGCCCGGTAGACTTGGAATCGGCGGCGGAAGAGTGTCACAGATTCGGCATTCCCCGCCGCGGGCTGCTCAAGCACACCCGAATTCTCATCTCGATTGTTTTCTGATTTATGAACGGATTATTAACGTTCTGTGAAAATCAATATGGGCGGACTCAGATCCCTGCGATTCCGATGGCCACACTAACAGCTTCCACGTTAGGTTCGTACTTAGGTTCGCACTATGTCCCAGTCTCCAAACCAAGCCTCGCCGCAGCAGTTGACGCCTCTGCTTGCGTTGGCCACTAAGTTTCTCAGGGCTGGGCGACCAGGCGATGCCATCGCGCCATTGCGTGAGGCCGCTATGCGGCAACCGTCCAATTCCCTCATCCAGCACGATCTCGGCCTCGCCTGCCTGGAGGTCGGCCAAATACAGGATGCCATTGCGGCATTCAAGCAAGCCGTGGCCAGCACTCCGCACTACGCCGATGCACATTTCCGCCTCGGAATCGCCTTGGAGAAGACGGGCGATATCGGCGAGGCCATCGCTGCCTACGGCCGCGCCACGAAACTGCTCCCATGCCTGGCCGAGGCGTGGTTCCGCGCCGGCGCCCTGTTCTATACGCTGGGGCATCGCGACCAGGCCATCGCGTGTTTCCAGCGCGCAGCCGCAACCGGAGATAGGAACAGCTTCAGCCGCCTGGGTAAGGCGCGGGCGCTGCTGACCGGGGATCGCTATCAGGAAGCCGAACAGGTTTTGCGAGAGACGCTAGTGGCTGATCCGAGCAACGCCATGGCGTATGAGTTGCTCGGCAATCTGCTCACTGAGTTCGGCCGTTTTGATGAGGCCCGCGCATGCTTCGAACGCGCCATCGCGATTTCGCCGCTGCTGTCGGGAAGCTACTACGAACTGGTCCGGTGCCGCCCAGTCACCAGCCATGACGACGGTCTGCTTCAAGAGATGCAAGCCGCCCTGGCCACGCCGGGACTGGAGGCGATGCAGAGCCTGCGGCTTCATCTTGCGATTGGCAAAGCGGCGGAGGATCTTGGCGACTACGCCTTGGCGATGCAGCACTTCGACGCCGCAGACGTGGTGCGCCGGGGCACTGTGCGCTTCGACTCGGCCGCTTTCTCCACCGAGATCGACCGCCTGATTGCCCGCTGCACACCCGAATGGATCGCGCGGGCGTCCGAACTCGGTAGCTCCGATGCGACTCCGGTGCTGATCATCGGCATGCCGCGGTCCGGCACAACTCTGGTCGAGCAGATCATCTCCATGCATCCCGAGGTCGGGGCCGGCGGCGAGTTACATTTCTGGAACCAGCGCGGGGCGGAGTGGCACCGCTCCGGCACGTCCGGGAACGAGCAACCTTTGGTTCTCTCGGAGTTCCTGGCCAAGGCGTCGGCAGACTACCTCGGTGTGCTGCGCGCGATTGCCCCCAGGGCGGCGCGAGTGACCGATAAGATGCCATTCAACTTCCTCTGGGCCGGGCTGATCCACATGGCATTCCCGCGGGCGGTCATCGTCCATTGCCGCCGCACTGCAATCGACACGGCGCTGTCGATCCATCAAACACATTTCCATCCGACTCTGGCGTTTCCGACCGGCGGTGAGGAACTGGTGTCATATTTTCGCAGCTACCAGCGGCTCATCGGCCATTGGCGGAGCTTGCTGCCGGCGGATCGTTTCATCGAGGTCGATTACGAGGACCTGACCCGCGCGCCCGAAGCAGTCATCCGGCGAATCATTGCGGCCTGCGGCTTGCCATGGCACAACGCATGTCTGCGGCCCGAATCCAATCCGCGCGCCGTGAACACTCCCAGTAAGTGGCAGGCTCGCCAGCCGATCTATCGCACGTCCGTGGCGCGCTGGCGGCGCTACGAACCCTTCCTCGGGCCCCTGCGCGCGCTCGTCGATGACCCCTCGGAGCCGGACGCTGATAGCGCCCGGTCATGACCGAGCTGACGCCGCCCACTTCGTCCTAAAGACAACCTTCGCGAAACAGACTCTGCTTAACTATGGAACAGGCTTGTAACAAATTGTTCAACCCCCTAATAGAGATTTCACCTGAGCTTCATAAATCCGTAACAAGCGTGTAATGATCGATGACTACTATCCCCCTCCATACTTCCACTCCCAATGTCTCGTCACTCCTAATGTGGCAGGACGATCAGTCAACCGACCAAAAACGAATAAGGAGGAGCACCTAAATGTCCCGAAAAGCCTCTCGGAATAAGTCTCGAAACAGGTCTCGGATACAGCGTCTGCGTCCGCTCAGCGGCGTGCTGGCGGCGGGGCTTAGTCTTCCCTTGCTCGCCGCCGCTCAGTCCACGGAGTACCCGACCTACGTCACCGGCCCGCAGCCGAACGGCTCGTGGGTTGTTAGTGACGGCCAGATCATCACCCCGGCCGGCACCCAAGTCAACCTTGGCATCCGGGTGCGCGCGAAGGCCGTCGCATTGAACCCCATCGCCCGCACGCACACCGCCGCTGTTCTCACCATGGGTACGTCGTCTTCCGATGGCAACGGAGCCGTCGAAGTGTTCGACACCCAAACCGGCCTTGTCGTGCAGAACTACATTCCGGCCGGTGGAAACGATCCGAGCGGCAGCTATAGCGGCATCGCTTATTCCGCGGATGGCAAGTACCTGGTGTTCAGCCAGGACAGCAGCTTTGTCACCATCGCAAACGTCAATGCCCAAGGCTTGTTGGAAGGTGACGTCCAGGTCAGCGTGCCAGCGGACAATTCCTTCATTACGTGCTTCCCGAACAGCCCTCCGGCCTCGTATGGCAATCCCTGCGGCTCGTTCTATAGCCCGAGCACTTCCTATCCCGGTGGCGTTGCTCTCTCTAAGGATGGCAAGAGCGCCTATGCCCTGCTGAACCAGAACGATACGCTCACCCAGATCGACCTGACCGCGAACCCGCCAACGGAGGGTATACAGATCCGCGTTGGCAACGCGCCACACAGCATCGTGATTAACAGTGCGGGGACAACCGCCTATGTCAGCAACGAGGGTGGCCGCGTGGCTACAGAGGCGGACTTCCAGATCAACTCCGCCGGCACTGAAATCGTCGCCGATCCCTTTGTTGGCGCCGCGATTACCGGTACGGTTTCTGTGGTCGATCTGAGCACGCGGACGGTCACGGCTAACATCTCGACTGGCGGTCTGCACCCGACCGGGATGGCGTTCTACGAAGGGTCGCTGCTGGTCGCCAATACCTATAGCGACACCATCTCGGTGATCAACACGGCCAGCAACACAGTGACGCGGACGATCAATCTTGCGTTACCGATCGGAGTGCCCGGCGCAGGCCAGCCGGCGTATGGCGCCGCGCCGAACTCCATCGCCGTCGATGCCAAGAACGGCATTGCGTACGTTGCGCTCTACAATGCCAACGCGATCGGGGTGGTCGACCTCAGCCCCGGCGCTACAAATCCTGTTGTGGGCATGATCCCAGTAGCCTACGCCCCGAGCTCGGTCGTACTCAACGAAGCCAGTAACACGCTTCTCGTTGCCAACGACAAAGGAATCGGCACGCGTGAGTCGTTCGAATGCGACCACGGCGTTTGCGGCTACAACACTCACCAGGACAACGGCACCGTCAGCATCGTTCCCGTGCCGAATAGCGCGACCCTGGCGAAGATGACGCAGCAGGTCTTCACGAACAACCACTGGGATCTGGTGGAGAATATCCAATCTGCTAGTGGTGGTAGCCCGAAGACCCCGCCGGTTGCAATTCCGGCGAAGATCGGCGATCCGTCGCTGATCAAGCACGTCTTCCTGATCATCCGTGAAAACCGCACCTATGATCAGATCCTGGGGGACGTGCCTGCCGGCAATGGCGACCCCTCGCTGGCCGTGTTCGGTGACGGCTCCGCCGCCGGAAATACTTCCGTCACGCCGAACGCGCACGCGCTGGTGACGCGCTTCCCGCTGCTGGACAACTTCTACAACCCGAGCCGCCAGTCGGCGGATGGCCACCAGTGGATCCAGGAAGGCATGGCGCCCTATGCCGACGATATCCAGTCGCCGGACTGGGTCCGCAGCTATCCCGGCGGAAACGCCGGCGATGCGCTCGCGTATCAGAAAAAGGGCTTCCTGTTCTCGGAAGCGGAACAGGCCGGTCTGCCGGTGAAGATCTACGGCGAATACATCGAGAACAATACGTACAAGCAGCCGAAAGGGTCGAAAAAAGAGCCCAGCTGGAGCGAATTTTACGCCGACTCGCAGTGCTTCGAGGGAGGACCTGATTGCGGACCACCTGGAACCGCAGGCGAGAAGACGCTGTATTACCAGAACACGATCCAGTCAGAGTCCTCGATCCCGGCCGTGTACAACTACATGGTCAAGAACTTCCCATATTTCGACCTCGGCATCCCCGACCAGTTCCGTGTCGATCTCTGGGTGCAGGACTTCAAGAATGATGTCGCGAACGGTACGGTACCTGCGATGGAACAGCTGTGGATCATGTGCGACCACACCGGCGGGCCGCCAACCCCGCAGGCCGAACAGGCCGATAACGACCTGGCCATTGGGCGCATTATCGATTACATCAGCCATAGCCCCGTCTGGTCCACGTCGGCAATCTTCCTCGAGGAAGACGATGCGCAGAACGGCGTTGACCACGTCGACGGCCACCGCAGCCCAGGCTATATCATCAGCCCATACGCCGTGCAAAACGGACCCACCGACCACACTTACTACACGCAGGTCAACATGACGCGGACGATTGAACAAATCCTCGGTCTGCCGCCCATGAACCAGTTCGACCTCACTGCGTCGCCAATGAGGACGGATTTCGTCACTGGTCCGCCGCCCGCGAGCAACTTCGACCCGTGGACGCACGTGCCCAACCACGTTCCGCTGAATCAGGGCGTCTCAGCGAGCGAAGCCGACTCGAAGGACAGCGCCAAGGTCAAAGCCCTGAGGGCGGGTTGGCTCCAGAAGAAGGCGGAGATCTTCGCCGGCAAACTCACCATACCCGACTCCGAAGATCCGGACGCCGTGAACCATCTGAACTGGTACATGTCCACCGGATTTTCACGGCCCTATCCGGGCGAGAATGTGGTTCGCCCCGCGAGCGAATTCAACAACCCGGCACCCGCCACAACTGACCGGGACGACGACTAAAACCCGTTGCGATTGCAACCGCCCTCTCCCCCATGACCGGGGGAGAGGGTTTTTTGCGGTTTATTGAAATCATTGCAGCACTTCGAGTCGCCGTCTGGCATCCCAGTTGTGGCCTTGTGTGAGTGCGAGCACCCGCTGCAAGAACGCCTTGACCGGTCCCGTTCCGAGCGTTCGCGCCGCCAATGCGTCGGCTTCGACTTCCATTTGCGGATCGCGGACGATGTAATCGTTGCATCCCTGCGCCAGGCTGTCGCTAACAAGATGCGCCATCTCGTGACCCAGAAAGCCTTTGAGGGAAAACGTATCGAACAGCTCGATCGCCTGCTGCCCGACGACAATCTTGCCTCGCCCGTCTACGGCAGTGCTGGCCGCGATATAGCGCATGTTGAAACTTCCGGGGAGAATATACATGTGCGGAATTGCCCGGCCGTACGCCCGCGCGACGTCGGCCAGCACCTCGTAGCCCTTGCCCGAGAAGACTTCCGCCGCGCCCATTTCACGCAGCATCTCGGTTTCGCAAGCCGTCTGCGCTTGAACGTTGAACTGGGAACGAACGCCCGCTGCGTTCACTCTTTCTTGCCCCGCCAGGATGCCTGTCAACAGGGCGATTCCCACAAATACCCTCACGGCCGCCGCAAAAGTACCAATGCCCACGTGTGCTGAGTCTCGGCCTTCCTGCGTAGCCGCGCAGGTGTGCGCGGGGTGAAAGCAATAGTTCTTCATAGATATCTCAAATCCAGTTCAACCTTGGTCTGCGGACGAGGCGGTGGCCGGGACACTCTGGCTGGCTAGCCTCTCTTCGTGCCCGCGAAGATAGGTGATGGCCATGCCCGCCTCGTTTGCTGCGGGCCGGAACAGGTGGCGCCGCTTCTACAGGCACCCCTGTGTATACACGCGAAGGGCAAATGAGGAGGAATGCCGCGCCTTGATGGCAAAAGACTTAGCAATCAGATCTTACGGTGGAGCTTATACGTCGTGACCTTGCAAGGGCAGTGCCGGAGTGCGGGCGGCCCGCGGCAATCTCAAGTGGAAAAAGGGCTGGGATTCATCACCGACTGTGAAATTGCGAGGGTTCGCCTTAACGGCACCGTTGCTTGGTTGCACGTATGTTCCATTGGTCTGCTTCGCGGGTGACGGCAAGACGAACAGTCAGCCTAGCCCGCAGAATGCGCGCGCGGCCACTGCGCCGGTCGAGCCAGATGGAACAGAATGGAGTAGCCATACTTCACAACGACTTGGACGATAGCATTCATACCGGTTTCAGCTCCCGTCAACGACTGTCCATCAGTGGGAGCTCACGGCTGAGCTTGTTGTGCCCTGAACGGTTTTTTACGAATCCCAGCCTCCACCAAGATTTCTGTAAATCTCCACCAGACTCACAAGTTCATTCAATTGCGCCTGGGCCAGGCCGAGTTCGGCGTTGAAGGCATTGGTTTCATTGGTCAGTACCTCCAGATAATTGGTGGCGCCGCCGCGGTAGCGCAACTCGGAAAGCCGGGCTGCATCCTGTGCCGCAAGAACCAATTCCTGCTGATGCTCCCGGAACTCGCGGTTCTTCTGATATCCGATGAGCGAGTCGGAAACGCCGCGAAAGGCCTGCTGGATCGTCTGCTGATAAGTGAGCACCAACTCTTTTTCCCGCGCCTCACTCAAGCGCACTCCCGACTTAATTCTGCCGCCGGCGAAGATGGGCTGCGTGAGCCCTCCACCGAAGTTCCAAAACCCGGCCGGGCCGGTGAACAGGCTGGTGAGCGCGGAGCTCTGGAATCCGCTGTTGGCGGTCAATGTGATTTGCGGAAAGTACGCGGCTTTGGCTACGCCGATTTGAGCGTTGGCCGCCATCAACTCTGCTTCAGCTGCACGGATATCGGGCCGCCGCTCGAGTAGGCGGGAGGGGATTCCGGCCGGGACCTCCGGCAGGTGCGGCTGCTCCGTCAGCTTCATTCCACGTGCAATCGGACCGGGATTATTGCCCAGAAGCGTGCTGATGAAGTTCTCCTGTTGCTGGATGCGCCGCTCAAAGTCTGGGATCTCTTCTGCAGCTACGGAGACCAACTGTTCCGCCTGCCGAACGTCGAGCAGGGTGCCGACCCCGCCGTCTGACAGTGCGCGAGTCAGTTGTAGGGACTCCTGGCGCGAGGCCAGCGTTCGTCGCGAGATTTCCAGTTGAAGGTCAAGCGCGCGAAGCTGGAAATACGAAGCGGCAACATTACTTACAAGTGTGTTCGTGACCGCGCGCTGTGCCCACTCGGTCGCCAGCAAATTGGCGCGGGCGGCTTCGGTGGCGCGGCGGTACTTCCCCCAGAAGTCGAGTTCCCACACCATCGCGGCATCCACCGAGTTCGCACTCGTTTCGTACGGGAACGGCGCAGCGATCTTTTGTTTTGGGACGCGCTCGTTGACGGCAGCAGCGCCAGCATCGATGGTTGGCAACTGGTCAGCCCGCGTGATGCCCAACTGGGATTGGGCTTCCAGAATTCTGGTCGCCGCAATGCGCACGTCGTAATTGTTCTGAAGTGCGGTGCGGATCAGTTCCTGCAGCTGCGGATCCTGAAAAACATCCCACCATTTCTGATCCCCAAACGATGGCTCAGAAGGCTGCGACGCCTGCTGTGGCGCCTGCTGCGAAGTACTCGGCTGAGTCTGCGCTGGCGCTCCGCGGTACGCACCCGGGACGTCAACCTTCGGTCGGTGATAGTTAGGTCCCACCGCGCACCCGCACGTGATGAGCATCAGGAATAAGGTGACAATTGCTTTTTTCACGTTAATCAGTCTCCATTGGATGCGGTTCCAGAACTTCTGCGGTTGTGTGCGTGGGTTGCTTCGAAATGCCCGCTACACGCTCGACCAGCACGTACAGCGCCGGGATAATGAAGATGGCAAGGGCGGTCGCGGCCAGCATTCCGCCAATCACGGTCGTACCCATGATTTGTCGGCCCACGGAACCTGCTCCCGTAGCGATGAATAAGGGCACGCAACCGAGAATGAATGCGAACGAAGTCATCAGAATCGGCCGTAACCGCAGCTTGGCTCCTTCGAGGGCGGCGTCGACCAGAGGCATGCCTTCTTCATATTTGCTCTTTGCGAATTCGACGATCAGAATTGCGTTCTTGGCTGCCAGGCCGATCAACATCACCAGTCCGATCTGCGAATAGACATCGTTTTCAATTTGCACCATGAATGCCGGAAAAATCATGCCGAGCACGGTGCGTCGCAGCCACAACAACCCGAACGCGCCAAACACCGCGACTGGCGTGCTCAGCAATACCCCAAACGGCAGTGACCAGCTTTCATAGAGTGCCGCCAGGATGAGAAACACGAACAAGAGCGAGATAGCGAAGACCGCCCACGATGGCAGCCCCTCGCGCGCCTTCTGTTCTTGCCGGGACATGCCCATGTAATCGAAGCCCATTTCCGGCGGCATGGTTTGGTGAAAGACTTCTTCTAGCGCAGCCGTGGCCTGATCGGAGCTGTAGCCAGGCGCGGCACTCCCGATAATCTGCGCTGAGGAATACTCGTTGAAGCGCATCTTGAATTCCGGGCCGTAGCGCGACTCGAATCGAGTCAGCGCCAACAGCGGCACCATCTGCCCGCCTTTATTGCGAACATAGAACTGTCCTACATTTTCGAGGTTGGCACGATAGGGCGCTTCTGCCTCCACATACACCTTCCAAGTACGACCGAATTCGTTGAAGTAATTGACGAACTGCCCGCCCATGAAAGTCTGAAGAGTGCTGTAGACGTCGCTGAGATTGACCCCCTGCTTGATTACTTTCTCCTTGTCCACATACACGAATTTTTGCGGCACACTAGGTATGTACGTCGTGTTGACCATTCCGATTTCAGGCCGTTTGCGGGCCGCATCCAGGAACTTGCTCAGGTTTTTCACCAGGAACTCAGACTCTTTTCCGGAGCGGTCTTCCAGCACAAACTGAAATCCGCCCGAGGTGCCGACTCCCTGAATTGCCGGTGGAGAGAAGGCGAAGACGGTTCCTTGCGGGAGGGTGATGAGCTTCAGGTTTAATTTGGCCTTAATTACCTGAAACTGCTCCTCCATCGTTTTACGGCTTTCCCATGGTTCCAGGGTCACCCAAAAGAACGCGTTATAGCTGGTGCGCGTCAGGCTGAGGAGACTGAATCCGGTAGTGTTGGCGCAGTATTTGACCCCTGGCGTGGATCTCACGACAGCTTCCACGGCCCGGGTCGCTTCCAGGCTGGCCTGAATTGAAGAAGCTTCCGGCAACTGCATTTGTATGTACATGTAGCCCTGGTCCTCGTCGGGGAGGAAGCTTGACGGCAGCACCTTCGCAAAGAAGATGCCGGCAACCGCAAAACCCGCGAGCGCCACCACGGCCACGATGCTCTTTCGAATCAGGCTGCCCGAAATGCGGAGGTAAAAATTCGTGCCTTTGTTAAACACACGATTGAACCAGTCGAAGAATCTCGCCAGCGGCCCGTGAGTCTCCTTCTTGTGCCGGAGCAACAATCCTCCCAGCGCAGGGCTTAAGGTCAAGGCGTTGAATGCTGAAATGATCACGGAAATCGCAATCGTCAACGCAAATTGCTGATAGAGCCGTCCGGTAATCCCGGGGATGAACACCGTGGGCACGAACACGGCCGAAAGGACCAGTGCGATGCCGATGACCGGGCCGCTCAGTTCATCCATGGCCTTGCGAGCCGCGTCCTTTGGAGCCAGACCCTCTTCAATGTGGCGTTGGATACCTTCAACCACGACGATGGCATCGTCCACTACCAGACCAATCGCCAGCACTAGCCCGAACAACGAAAGCGTATTGACGGAAAAGCCAAAAAACGGAAACACCGCGAACGTGGCCACAAGGGAGACAGGCACGGCCAGCATTGGAATCAAAGTGGCACGCCAGTCCTGCAGGAAGAGGTAGACCACAAGGATGACCAGCACAAAGGCGATCAGCAGAGTTATGACGATCTCCTGCATGCCGGCCCTTACGGCATCGGTTGTGTCCAGCGTTATAGCGTAGTCCACGTCCGCTGGGAACCTCTCCTTCATCTTCGCCATGAGCTTGCGAATACCTTTGGCCGCTTCCACAGCGTTGGAACCGGGCAGCTGATAGATCCCAATTTCTGACACGGGCTCACCATTGAGTCGAGCCTGCCAGCCATAGTCCTCCGAGCCCAACTCGACCTGGGCAACGTCCTTTACGCGCACCACGCCTCCGTCGGGGCTTTCGCGAATCACAATGTCGCCGAATTCTTCCGGCGTCTTGAGCCGGCCTTGGGCGCGTACCGTGTAAGTGAACTGCTGGCCCGGTATGCTCGGTTCGCCTCCAACCTGGCCGGCTGGATTCACCGTATTCTGCGCTTGCACTGCGTTGACGATCTCGCTGACAGTCACACCCAACTTCGCCAGTCGATCGGGTTTTACCCAGATGCGCATCGCGTACTGCCCGATGCCGTAGACCTGGGTCAAACCCACACCGTAAGAGCGTGCGATCGGATCGGTCAGATTGATGTAGGCGTAGTTCGACAGGAACTTTGCATCGTGAGTGCCCTTTGGCGAATATATGGCGATCAGCATCATCGGTGAGGTCAAGGATTTCTTCACGTCGATACCGATCTGGTTGACCTCGGGCGGAAGCTGGCCATTCGCCAGTTGCTGGCGTGATTGGGTGAGGAGGAGGTCCATGTTGGGGTCGGTTTTGAGATCGAAATTGACCAGCAGAGCTGTACTCGAGTTGTTGGTCGAGTTCAGCGAGTACATGTAGTCCATGTTGTCCACGCCATTGATCTGCTGCTCCATCGGCGTGGCTACGGCTCGCTCCATAGTCTCGGCGTCGGCACCGGGGTATATGGCCCACACGCGGATTTCGGGGGGAGCAATGTTCGGAAATTGGGCGACAGGCAGGTTGGTGATGGTGATCGCACCAACAATCACCATCAGAATCGAGATGACGATGGCGACGATCGGACGCCTGATGAAGAATTTGGACATGGCTCAGTGCTCCTCCGGCGAACAGTTTTCGGGGTTTGCCGCGTGCATAGGTTCTGCTAACTCTGACAGGAGTCCGCTTTGCATTTGTGCAGATTTGCTGCCAGTGAATACCTCGATGTAAACCATTGATAGAGCGGGAAGAACCGCAATTTGGGCGAAGCTCGATGCTGCCCGCTAACGATCAATGCCCGAATGTGGGCACGGGCACGCGAGCCAGCGATTAGGCCGCAGCGCGCACTATATCGGCACAGGCCATCTTCAGCTCTTTATAGCCATCGATGGTCTTTACGACCGAGACCGGTAGCGCGTTCCGGAGCTTCTCAAGGACAGTGTCTTGCGCACTCAGTTGCTGCTCTCGCGGGAGTTGCTCCAACAAAACGGCGATATCCCGCAATCCGTTTTCCAGGGCGTTTCGGATCTCTCTCAGTTGTGCCTGCTGCTCGTCCCAGCCAGAATTGGGCGACCAACTGGACATACTTAGAAGAATGTTCGCTGCACTGGTTGCCGCGTTCAAAATTTCGTTACTCATTCTCATGTCTGCCGCGCGATCGGGCGGAAATTCAAACCTCACTACATCCGCAAAGCTCTGCAGATTCGCGGCGATCACAGCGACTTGTTTTCTGATTTCAGCAATCTTTGCATCCGTGGAGGCGTCAGGTTCGCGACCCGACAAGATTATGAGTTCGGCCCCGGCCCGAAGCAGTCGCGCAAGCAGGCGCCGCATGGTGTCCACGGTGCGCGCGGGCCGGACCTGGTGGAAGATGAAAAACATCACGAGAAAGCCGATTGCAATGCCAAGGCACCGGTCTCTCGCGGGGGTCATCTGGTCCGCTGCACGAAGCCGTTCAAAGGCAATCAAATTGAAGGCATAGGTGATCTGCATACCGATGTAGCCGAAGTATGAGCTGCCGCCGATCCAAGCGCCGAGGAACGCAAGCACCGCGATGACCAGCAGGAAGCCCTGCACTCCTTCAATATTCGGGAACACGAATACCAGACAGCCGATGCCCAGCACCAGCCCTCCGATCGCTGAACCAATCAAGCGGAAAAGCAACTTGCGATTGCTGGCTCCTGTGGTACTCAGGCCGGTGAAGTACACCGTGAAATATATCGCGGTAGCTATCCCGGGCCATTTGACCCCGTTGTAAAACACATAGCAAATCGTCGCGCACACGCTCAGCTTGAACGCGTATATGAAATAGTCATAATTGGTGAACGCATCCGGGACTAGCATGTGCTTGAAAGAAAACGGACTGGAAGACGGAGAGGGCAAACCTTCTGCCTCCGGTTCTACCGCACTCGAGTTCGTGGAATCTCCCAAATGACGCAACGTGCGCTCGATAGGATCGAGTTCAACGGGCAACGGAATCTGCAAATCGCTCAGGATTGCCTCGACTTTTTCCGGGTGCCGCTCCCCAACCGCCGCGATGGCTCCGCGAATGCGATCTAGCGGCTCCGGATTCACGGCCCCAACATTGTTGTGAAAGGCAAAACCCGCACATTGCACAACCAGACGGTCCAGCATCATCGTGACACTTGTGAGTTTCCGGAGTTCCGCACCGCTGCAGCTGTTACGCTTCGAAATGCGCTCCAGCAGGACGTGCATTTGCCCGGTGCCGGTAACCGCGAAGCGCCGCACCGCCGCAGATTGTTTTTCGATCCGCTCAGCGTCTGCATGCGCGGCGCACAACTCAAACAGCTTCGCCAGAGCAGTGCATTTAGCCTTGATTTCGCGCTGCAGAGCAAGCAAGGGATCGCTGCGGTTGAACAGGTAGTCCACCACGGTCCCGCTAAGGGCGACAATCGCGAGGGTCCCCATAGGCCACAAAGAAAGACGCAATATTCTTTCTGGCCGGATTTGGTTTTCCCAGAGGTTAATCGTCATGTACGCGAGGCAACCGAAAGACAGCGGAGCCAGCGGAATCGTGGAAGCACGGAAAAAGAATGTAGCTAAAAATGTAGATATGGCAACACCCAGCACCCTCGCCACCGGCTGATTGCCGGTGACAATTACCAGCATCAGCGCGGACGCCGTCCCCAGAGTTGCGAAAGAAACGCACGTTAAAAGATCTTTGAAGCAATGATACGGCGTATCGTGCGAGACCAGAAACAGCATGAACAGCGATGGCGCAATGAAGCCCACCGCAGGCTGTATGATCAAGAGCAGAAGTGTTGCCAGCGCCGAAGCTAACGCGAAGCGTAAAGTTCCCGCCATCCGGCCAGGAACGGGCGCCATATCCCGCCAAAAGCGATCCAGTTCTGAGACCTTCTCCGCGCTGAATAATGACACGGCTTTTATCTCACAATCGTGGTAGCGGTTTCGCCGATTCGAAATAGCATCGGGTCTGGATTCTGAACGCGAATGCGCACGGGAAAGCGCGCGGCAATGTGTACCCAGTTCAAGGTGTGTTCAATGTCGGGAAGGCCGTTACTCAACCGGGTATCGTCGGGCGCCACCCCAAAACCAAGGCTCTCCACGATTCCGTCAAAACGCTTCGAGGGCTGGCTCATCACATACACGTCAACATGCTTGCCGGGGCGGATGGACTTCAATTCCGATTCGCGGTAGTTGGAAATGACATACCACGTGCGATTGTCGATCAGAGTGAAGATGGGCACCCCGGGTTTGGCATATTCGCCTTCGGAGATGTTGAGGTTAGTCACGTATCCGTCAAAAGGCGCCTTTACCGTGCAGCGCTCGAGATTCAGTTGTGCATCACTGACCTTCGCAGCCTTGGCTGGCCGCTGCGCCAGCAAGCTGTCGAGAAGTTCCACAGCGTGCTCGCTTTGCTCTAAGCGAGCCCGCGAGGCTGTCACCGAGATCTTGGATTCCTCGTGGGCAAATCGCGCCTGGCTTTCGTTTGCCAGGGCCTGCTGGAGCGCTGACTGCGCCTCCTCATAGTTGCGATCCGCGATTCGCGACTTGGTCCTGCTTTCGTCCACCTGCTCCGGAGTTACATACTGCTTCTCCAGCAACGGTTCAATACGCCTTAGGTTACTGGCAGCGAGAGTCTTCTGGGCTTCAGCGGACTCGAGCGCTGCCCTTGCCCGCTCCACTGCCGCAACCGCTGCTTCCACGCTGCTCTCGCGGACCTTGGTCTGCGTCTGCGAACTGCTCACTCCCGCGCGTGCCGCACTGACTGCACTATTCTGGGCTGCGATTCTGCGCTCCGCGTCAACAATCTGAGCCTCGAGCAAATGCTGATCGGCAAGCGCCTGACGTAACACGTACTCGTAAGAACGGGGATCGATGGCAAACAGCAAATCGCCGTGATGCACAAAAGCATTGTCTTTTACCGCCAGAGTAATGAGGCGACCGCTGACTTCGGGGGCGAACTGAACATAATTCGCGCGCACGCTGGCGTCGTCAGTGCGGGGATGTCTGTCCAGATGCCAGAGAACGATCGCTACCGACACGATGGAAAATGCTAAGACTCCCAAACAGATTCGGAAACCTGTCGACCCGAGATTCAGATTGTTATTATTCAAGGCGCAACCTCGCACTTACGAAAACAAAATGAGCCATACCAGACAAGAAATCGTTACCGCCAGACTTGGATAGAACACGACGAGTGGACTGAGCTTCTGCTCCAGTCCCCGGCGAGCCAGCTCCGTCCGGATCAGTCCAGTAACGGCAACGGCTGTAAATATGCAAAACATCCATGCCGGGAAGAATGACCCGATTACCTCGATTGAAGGAGCCCTCGAGCAGGAGGTGCAGCCCATCAATACCAGGCACAGTAACCAAGTTTGTCCAAGTTTGCGCACAACCATTTCTGCTCCGATCAAGGCTTATTAGCTGCGGGTTGAGCCACCGGTGGCTGCTGACGCAGCAGGTTTCCCGTTGCATAGTCGAGACTGGTTGCATCGATTCTGACCGCGGAGCGCGACTGCACCACCGCCAGCCGCGCCTGGGCGAGCTGATTCTCCGCCGTGACTAAATCGACCAGGTTCTTCACCCCGTACTTGTAGGCGTCAAGCGATGCATCGTAGGACGTGCTTGCGGACGTCAGCAGGGTTTCGGCCGCCTCGTGCTGACGCACTGCGGTTCGGAACTGGACGTAGGCAGTCCAAACTTCACGACCGATTGCATCTTCCTTCTCACGTTTTTCATCCTGAGCCTCGCGGCGTTTCGAGTCGGCAAGGTGAGCTTCGTTTCGCCGCAATCCACCGTCGAAAATAGTCCAGCTGGCG
>Ga0326728_10009308_pt1 | contig 23733 bp, 19 predicted proteins | sample MB3enrmetagenome_FD_207602 | JGI IMG/M metagenome (GOLD analysis project Ga0326728, IMG submission 207602) | Lab enriched peat soil microbial communities from McLean, Ithaca, NY, United States - MB31MN | ecosystem: Environmental > Terrestrial > Soil > Wetlands > Peat | place: USA: New York... | reverse complement strand
ACCCGGATCGAGGGCTCATCCTTCCGGCGCAGTTCGTGCCTTTCGCTGAAGACTGCAGCCTCATCGTGCCGATCGGCCGGTGGGTCCTGCACGAAGCATGCAGACAATCCCGAGCCTGGATGGATGCCGGGCTGCGGTCGGTGCCAGTGGCGGTCAACATCTCCGCGGTAGAGCTCCGGGCCAAGACCTTTCTCGAAGGGGTTTGCGGCATCCTGAAGGATACTCGCCTGGAATCGCGCTATCTCGAGCTCGAACTGACCGAAAGCGTTCTCATGCCGGACGACGAGTTCACTATCTCCGTGCTCCTGGCACTTAAAGCCATGGGGGTGCGGCTCGCGATTGATGACTTCGGCACTGGGAATTCCAACTTGAGCTATCTGAGGCGGTTTCCGATCGACACCCTAAAGATCGATCAGTCGTTCGTGCACGAGATTAGTACCAGCGCAAACGACGCCGCATTCCTCGGCGCAGTGATGAGCGTGGGCAAGACCCTGAAGAAGCGAGTTGTTGCGGAGGGCGTAGAAAAGCGAGAGCAGCTCGCATTCCTTCAGAGCGAGCGCTGTAACGAGGGACAGGGCTACTACTTCAGCCCGGCTGTGGATGCTGAGCATTTCGCCCAGCTACTTGGAACTGGCAAATCAGACTTTGAAATGACAGTAAGTTAACCACTCGCGGTTGGTCAAACCATACTACTTCTGCCCGTTAAACCTCCGGTAGGAACAAAGGGCTTCAAAAATCCAAACAAAGGAGAAAAGTACCTTGAAAACCTATCTGTATCGCGCCGGCGGCGAGGGTTATGTCGCCGTTTCACCAGCCACAGGCCCCCCCCAAGGAGAGGGCGATCATTCTCACTCCCGCACTCCAAAGAAAACACTGTTCACCGGCGCATCCGCCCGAAAAATGCTATTATATAGGTCAGGGGGGAGGTTATTTCTCTCCTGCCCCCAGCATCCAAGTCAACAGATGAAGAACCTGGACGGACAGGATTGGAGAAGCTGAATAAGATTTTGCTTGAAATGTTTCTCAATCCTTGATATTTGGAATACGTCATTTTAAGATTCGCATCAAACACTTACGGTGTGCGCGGACCGTAGGGTTTGAAGAAGGAAACGAGATAAAGCGCGCCCGGACTCTCGAGGGAGTCAAAACCCAAACACTGAGGTAGCTTCCCCATGAGGAAAACAACCGCATTTTGGAGCTTCACCCTGCTAGCCAGCCTTCTGGTGTCGGCATCTATGGCGCAAGCAGCGGTCCGAGTGCAGAACGTCGAAGGGCGATTATTCGCTCATCAATTGAACGCACCTCCGCAAGCAGCAAAGGCCCCGAGTTGGAAGAGCAGGGAAGAATACGACGCGTACATGGCCATGGCGAACGAAAAGGATCCCAACAAGAGAATCCAATTGGCCGAAGCGTTCCTCTCGAAATATGCCAACTCGGATTTCAAGGAAGGCGCCTACGTCATTGAGATGCAGACTTACCGGCCGCAGAACCAGCCGGACAAGGCGATCGACGCGGCCCACAAGGTTCTGGAGGCTAACCCTGATAACCCCGACGCCTTAAGCTACTTGTGCTTCGTATTTCCGTTTATGTACAAGGCCGATGCGCCTGACCATGACGCGAAGCTGAGCGAGGCGGAGGCCAATGCCAAGCACGGACTCGAAGTAGTGCAGAAGCTCCAAAAGCCCGCCAATGTTCCGGAAGATCAGTTTAACCAGGCGGTTAAGGGCCTCCGGGATATCTTCAACGGAACCATCGGGTTTGTGGACCTGCAACGCAAAGACTACGCAGGCGCCATCACTTCCGATAAAGCCGCCGCCGAGGATAACCCCAGCGACGAATACGTTTTCTACCGCATGGGCTTGGCGTACCTGTATTCGAATCCTCACGATTACGATAATGGGATCTGGTATATCGCGCGCGCCTACGATTTGGCTAAAGCGGCAAACGACACGAATGCCGCCGAATTTGAGAAGTATCTCAAACAGACCTACGTCGGATATCACGGCAACGAGCAGGGACTGCAAGACATTGAGACCCAGGCCGCCACTTCTGCGAACCCGCCCGCGGGGTTCAAAGTGGCCCCGATGGAAGCACCGAAGCACACCGGCAACCCATTGATTGATCAGTTCAACGACATGACCTACCCTCTCAAGCTCGGTGGGGAGCTCGCGCAAAAACAGTGGGATGCGCTTAAAGGACAACCCCTGGAATTCGGAGGGAGTGTGGATAGCGTGGAGAAAGGGACGGATCCCGGCGCTTACCTGGTGCGTATCGACATCCTTGACCAGTCCAAGGCCACGCCGGGTGTCTACGACATCGAGTTGAAGGACAGCAAGCAGGCGAACGTCAAGAACCTTGCTCCGGGTGACCTGATCCGATTCAAGGGAACAATGGATTCCTATACCGCCACACCCAACTTGATCGTGACAGTGGTGGGCGAGGTTACCGACCCAAACCCGCTGCCGGATAAACCACCCGCGAAGGAGAAGCCCGCGCCAACTAAACGCCGTACTACCAAGAAATCCGCGCAATAGGGAAGGGTTGAGTGGCGTGTCGGCTTGGAGTTTGTCGCAGCATTCTCTGACCGCCGATCCCGAATTCTACGGCGCCCGGAGAGTTCTGCCACGGCAAACTGGAACACTACCAAGGGCCACGGTGAATTAATCTGTATTGACAGCTTATGTCGCTTGAGGAAGATAGCTTGGCGGCGCCTGCGGGACTGGCACTAAAGCGCACGGCGCTCAACGGACTGCACAAGGCGCTTGGGGCCAAGATGGTGGAGTTCGGGGGCTGGGAGATGCCGGTCGAATATTCCGGCATTATCCAGGAGCACCTCGCAGTGCGCAGGGCGGCAGGGCTTTTCGATGTAAGTCACATGGGGGAGATCGAGGTCAGCGGGCCCCGCGCTTTGTCGCTCCTCCAGTACGTCACCTCGAACGACGCGTCTCGCCTGAGGGATTTTCAGGCACAATACAGCGCCTTGATGCATCCACAAGGGAGCGCCGTGGATGACTGCGTCGTGCACCGCTTGGCCGGCGATCGCTATTTCATCTGCGTCAACGCGGCGAACACCGACAAGGATTTCGATTGGATCATCCAGCACAATTCCGCCGGGGCGGAGGTGCGTAACGTTTCGGGCGAGTATTCGCAGCTTGCCCTGCAAGGTCCGCGCGCCTCGCAGATCATTTCCAAAGTAACAGACGCCGGCATCGCGGGGCTCAGGTACTATTGGTTTTGCTGTGCTCGGTGCTGCGGCGTGGAGGGCCTGCTGGCGCGCACCGGGTATACGGGCGAAGATGGATTTGAATTCTACTTCCCCCACGCCGACTCGGAGAAGGTTTGGAATACTCTGATGGAAGCCGGCAAGCCTGAGGGATTGGTTCCTGCAGGTTTGGGCGCCAGGAACACCCTCCGGTTGGAGGCCGGTTACCCTCTGTACGGTCATGAGCTCGATGAAGAAACTACCTTGCTCGAAGCCAACCTGGCATGGATTGTGAAGCTGGAGAAAGGTGAGTTCATCGGTCGTGATGTGCTTCTTGAGCAACAAACCCATGGCACGCGCAAGAAACTGGTGGGATTTGAAATGACGGCCCCGGGAATTGCGCGTGACGGTTATAATGTTTACCTCACGGGCAAGATCGCGGGCAGGGTGACCAGTGGTTCATACGCGCCGTTTTTGAAGAAAAACATCGGCATGGCGTTCCTCTCCCCATCGCAGGCTCAGGTGGGCGGAGAGATTGAAGTGGAAATTCGCGGCAAACGGGCGGGGGCACGCATTGTTCCCCTGCCCTTTTACAAGAGACCGAAGTAGGCAATCGGGAAGTCGGGTGAACCGCCGAAAACCGAAACTCGAAAATCGGAATTCGAAAATCGCCGCGAGTTTCGAGTTTCCGTTTTCGGCAGTTCACCCGATCGCCCGATAGAGAGTGAGAATCCATGTACCCACAAGAGTTTCTCTACACCAAGGAGCACGAGTGGATCCGAGTGGACGAAGAAATCGGCACCATCGGCATTACCGACTACGCCCAAAAGGAACTGGGCGACATCGTATACGTTGAGGTTGCGAAGCCCGGCGAACACGTGGCCGCCAACGAGAGCCTGGGGACGGTCGAGTCCGTAAAGGCGGTGTCGGAGATTTTCTCCCCGGTCAGCGGAGAGGTCTCTGCCGTGAACGCTAAGCTTCAGAACAACCCGGAAATGCTGAACACCGATCCCCACGGCGGCGCCTGGCTGATCCAGGTGCGGCTCTCCGATCGAAGCGAGATCGAAAAGCTGATGACCGCCGACGAGTACGAAGCTTATATCCAAAAGGAAAAGTAATGCGCTATTTGCCTAACTCAGACTCCGACCGCGCTGCCATGCTGAAAGCCACCGGCCGGAGCAGCGTGGAAGAGTTTTTCGACAGGATCCCGGAGGAAGTGCGGCTCCAAGGGCGGCTTAACCTGCCGGGGCCTCTCTCCGAGCCGGAGATTCTGGAATTTTTCCGCCAGGCCGCGAGCCGGAGCACACGTGAGTATGTCTCGCTTTTGGGCGCCGGGGCATACAGGCATTACGTTCCGGCGGCCGTTAACGCGCTTCTTTCGCGAGGCGAATTCTTTACCGCGTACACGCCTTACCAGGCGGAAATTGCCCAGGGTACTTTGCAGGCGATGTTTGAGTTCCAGACCCTGATGACGCAACTCACGGGAATGGAGGTCGGCAACGCTTCGCTTTACGACGGCTCGACGGCCACCACAGAGGCCGTCCTGATGGCCATGCGCGTCACACGCCGCCAGCGCGTGCTGCTTGCCCGCACGCTTCACCCCGAATACGGCGAGGTGCTGAGGACATACGTCCGGCAGCAGGGAACCGAGATCCAGCAAATTCCTCACGAAGCATCAGGCCAGCTCGATCTCGCCGGGCTGGAAGCCGCGCTCAACGCGGAGACGGCTGCGGTGGTTGTGCAATCGCCCAACTTCTTCGGCACTCTGGAACGCACTGCCAAGATTGCGGGGACGGTGCATCGCAGCGGTGCGCTGCTCATTGTGACTATCGCCGAACCCTTGTCGCTGGCGCTGGTCAAGCCGCCCCGAGAGGCGGACATCGTCTGCGGAGAGGCGCAATCGTTTGGCGTGGGAGTGGCTTTCGGCGGGCCGTACGTTGGTTTTCTGACCGCGAAGGAGAAGTTCTTGAGACAAATGCCGGGCCGGCTGGTGGGCCAGACGGTGGACCGGGATGGCCGCCGCGGTTTCGTTTTGACCCTCGCCACGCGCGAGCAACACATCCGGCGCGAAAAAGCTACCTCGAACATCTGCACGAACCAGTCTCTGTGTGCCCTGGCGGTGACCATTTACCTCAGCCTAATGGGGAAAAACGGATTGCGAAAGCTGGCGGAACAGAATCTGGCCAAGGCGCATTACGCAGCGCGGCAGCTTGCGGCCATCCCGGGCGTGGCCATGCCATTTGGCGGACCACACTTCAACGAGTTTGTGGTCAGGACGCCCTGCGATGCCGAAGAGTTGCTAGCTGATTTGCAGAAGCAAAAGATCATCGGCGGTCTCAACCTGGCACGCTTCTATCCTGAACTCCGAAACCACCTGTTGGTTTGTGTTACCGAAACGGTCAGCCGGGAGGCGATTGAACGCACCGTGGAGGTGTTCCGGCGGGCGGCGGGACTGGAATCCGAAGCCGAAAGCAACGGCGCGGGGGCTGAATTTGCAGGGTGCAGGACGGCCGGCGGCGCCTGAGATTGAAGCAGGGGAAAATTCTTACACATGGTTATGGAAAATCGCATCCGTGAGGCGCGGCCTCACGTCACCCGGAACGAAAGACTGATCTTCGAGAGGAGCACTCCCGGAAAGGCCGGCGTGGATTTTCCGCCACTCGACGTGCCCTCCGTTTCAGTGGAAGAGCTTCTGGGCGCGGAGCTTAGCCGCAGCGAAGTGGAGGGCTTTCCGGAACTCTCGGAACTGGAAGTCATCCGTCACTTCACGCGCCTGTCCTCTTGGAACTACGGAGTGGATACGGGTTTGTATCCGCTGGGTTCGTGCACGATGAAATACAATCCGCGGATCAATGAAGAGGTGGCGCGCCTGGAAGGCCTGGCTACCGACCACCCCTACGCGCCCGAAGCGCTGGTCCAAGGTTGCCTGGGCATTCTGCACGAAACCGCGCGCTGCCTCGAGGAAATCACGGGCATGGACGCGATCACGCTCCAGCCCGCGGCAGGCGCGCAAGGCGAACTGACGGGCCTCCTGATGATCCGGGAGTGCCTGGCCGAGCGTGGCAACCCTCGCCAGTACATCCTGATTCCCGACTCGGCCCATGGAACGAATCCGGCCAGCGCCACAATCGCAGGCTACGAAGTTCGGAATATCAAATCGGATGAGTGCGGCTGCATTGACCTCGCCGAACTCGAACGCGCCATGACCGATGAGGTTGCGGCATTGATGCTCACCAATCCCAATACCCTGGGCGTCTTTGAATCGCGCATCCGGGAAATCGCTGACTTGGTGCATTCGCGCGGCGGCCTCATGTATATGGATGGCGCCAACATGAACGCGCTGGTGGGCGTGGCGCGCCCGGCGGACTTCGGTGTGGATGTGATGCACCTTAATCTGCACAAGACTTTCAGCACGCCTCATGGCGGCGGCGGTCCGGGCTCGGGACCGGTGGCGGTGAAGAAACTCCTCGAGCCTTACTTGCCCTTGCCCGTCGTCGAGCAGGGGCCGGACGGATCGTTGCGTCTGAACTTCGACCGGCCTCGAAGCATCGGGCGGGTGCGCGCCTTTTACGGCAACTTCGGCATGGCGGTGCGCGCGCTGGCTTTTATCCAGGCGAATGGCTTCGACGGCTTGCGCCAGACGGCGCAGGACGCCGTGCTGAACGCCAACTACGTGATGAGCAGGTTGAAGGAGCACTACGACCTTGCCTCTTACTGCACGCTAATGCATGAGTGTGTATTCTCTGACCGGCGCCAGGCGGCGCGTGGCGTCCGCACCGGCGACATCGCCAAGCGGTTAATCGATTACGGCTTTCATCCTTACACCACCGCTTTTCCTTTGATTGTTCCCGGCGCGCTCATGATCGAGCCTACGGAGAGCGCCAGCAAAGAAGAATTGGACGCCTTCATCTATGCCATGGTCTCCATTGCCCAAGAAGTTGAGGAGAATCCGGAATTAGCGCTCAAGGCGCCCTACACCACCCGCGTCACCCGCCTGGACGAAGTTGCTGCGGCTCGTAGGCCTATCCTGCGCTGGAAGCCATCCCACTAACCGTTCCGGACGAGGAGTGCGACCATGTCAGATTCCCCTGCAACCGTTTCGGATCGCGCGAGACGTGAAGATCTCGAAAAAATCAAAACCGAACACCAAAACCTCTCGGCCATTCCCCATCTGCGCGACCTTCTGAACGCTTTTCCGACGCCGGCGGTCATCCTGAATGAATGCCGCCAGATTGTGGCGTCCAACCAAAAACTTTGCCGAACCCTGAATCGGCGCGAGGATGAACTTCTGGGACTACGGATCGGCGAGGCTTTCAACTGCACCCACTGGCGGGAGGGAGACTGTGGATGCGGCACATCGCAGTTTTGCGGGACTTGCGGGGCGCTGAATGCCATCCTGGACAGCCAGCGAACGGGCGTCCAGGATGTTCATGAATGTACGATCACGCTGCAGACCGAGGAGGGCGAGCGCGCGCTCGATCTGCGCGTCACGGCCTCCACTCTCGACCTGGATGGGAGGTTCACGGTCTTCGCCCTCAACGATATCGGCGATGAAAAGCGCCGCGCCGTGCTGGAGCGGATGTTTTACCATGATGTGTTAAACACGGCAGCGGGGGTGCGCAATATGCTGGAGGTTCTGCCTGCCTTGTCCGATCAGTATCGCCAGGAAACCAGCCAGTTGGCTTTTCAACTGGTCAAGTACTTGATCGAAGAGATCGAAGCGGGTAAAGATCTGGCCGCCGCCGAGCGTGGGGAGCTCGCGGTGCACATGGCGCCTCTCGATGCGCGAGAAATACTGAAAAGCATTTGCGAGCTTTATGCCAATCATCCGCTGAGTCGAGGAAGGGAAGTGGTGGTCAAGGAAATAGGCGGGCCGTCATCGATCATCACCGACAAGCTGCTACTTAAACGAGTGCTCATCAACCTGGTGAAGAATGCCCTCGAGGCCTCAGTCGAAGGCGAGCGGGTAAGCCTCGACTTTCAAAACCAGGGCGCGGCCGTTTTCCGGGTGCACAATGAGGCTGCTATGCCAGAGGCGGTCCGGCTGCAAGTATTCCGCCGGTCCTTCTCCACCAAATCCCCGGTGGGCCGTGGAATCGGGACGTACAGCGCGAAGCTCATCACGGAGCGTTACCTGGGCGGCTCGCTTAGCTTCACTTCGTCCGAAGAAGAAGGGACGACCTTCGCCGTCGTGCTGCCCAGAAGCCGTCAGCTATCAGCTTTCAGCTCTCAGGAAGCACCACCCGCCGGTAGCTCGCCAAAGGCTGAAAGCTAGCTGCTGACACCTCCGCGGCTGCCCCAGTACAGAACTCTCCAACCCTCCAGCGCAAGAAATGCCTCGGAGCGCAGATTTTCTCTGCGCCGGCCCAAAGCAGGGCTCAAGCCTTTACCTGAGAAAGGAGGCTGCCGATCACACGTTTGGTTTCGTCGGAATTAAGCACTTGCTTTAGCCAGTCGACGAACTCGTCTGGAGTGTCTAGTTTCAGTGGGGCGGGACCCGTGCCGAACCTGGGGAAAACGGGCCTTCGACCCTCGGTCGTGGTATACACAGGATAACCCTCGACACCATGCCGAACCTCGAATAACTTGTATCTGTAATCCAGGGACGGCGCGACAACGTAGAAGACCTGTGTGAATTCGTCGCCTTTCGTGAACGTCTCGACTTGACCTTCAAGGAGGCCTTGGGTTCTCTCACCTAATGCAGCCGCTTGCCGACGCAAGATGGCCAGCGGCGGCACAATGGTGCTCGTTTCTACATCGGCTGGCCACAGGTCCTCATTTCCGTTTGGCATGGGTCATCCTCTCTATCATTATAAGTCCAATTCAAACAGTAAGGGCAGATGATCGGAAGCCAGTCGCGTGTTCGGCGTCCCGTCTTCCGACAGCAACGACCGGTCTCCTGCCCGGGTCAATATTCTCACACCGTCGGATGGACAGCGGTTGACAAGGTCAGGGCGAAACAATACTTGATCGAAAATGTTCCAGAAATGGCAGACGTGCTCACTTCTCTCGTAATAATACGTTCCAGGAGGCCCATCGTGCCGATCCCCGAAGTGATTCCACATTGGATTGTAGAAAAAGGGGTACTGCTTTGATTGTACCGTCCGGAAACGCCGTCCCGCCAAGTCGCGGGTCATTACAGCGTTTAGCCCTGCGGCAGAGACCAACCCGGATTCGAACGGGTTCATATTCAGGTCTCCCACCAACACAGTTCTGTTATGGCCCGCCTCGTCCTCCTGAATTCTTATTTGCCTCGCGAGTTCGGTGCATTCAAAGGCTTGGCTGTCCTCAGACCAGAATAATTTGCTCGGAAAGTGGACTAGGGCGAGCAGTATCTCGAGACGCGCCGGAAGGGCCAGACGCCGGATTGAAATCCTATCCGTCTCGTATACTGGATGGACGAGTTGCGAAGAGAATCCTGTGAACACGATGATCCCCTTCGAGAGTCCAAAGGTCAGGTGGAAGCCCTGTTTCCCAAGCTGATTAAGCCTCTCTAAGAGCTCGACAGGGCGGGCAGAGGACTCAGCCAGGATCAACACATCCACCATGTGCATTTCAACCAGCGCGGCAATTGCCTCTTCAACGGGCTTCTTGTTCGTGTTCCAGAAGAGAAAAGTAGTCATGCCGCAACAACGCGCTAGTGGGACGCATCCCAACGGCGCATTCTATCACGAAGTCGCTGCCAATTACCTCCACACTTAGTGCTGGGTCTGCCACTTGACAGCTCACCACCGGTGTAATAAGAAGGGATGGCCTACATTTCACTGATGGGGGACGCTTCATGACTTTCGCTGATCGGCGTGATTTTCTCAAACAATCCGCCGCCATGCTGGCGCTGGGAGCTGAAGCGTCAGCGTGCGGGCAAGGCCAGCCTCCGGCCGGCGACTCATTTTCCGCTTTCCAAGCGAGGCGCCGCCAGGAACTCTGGAGCCTGCTTGGTGACTTGCCTTGGGACCACAAGCCGGGTCCACCGTCGCTGGTGAAAAGTGAGCGGCACGATGGCTACACACTGGAACGGCTGGTCCTGGATCTCAATGGCATGGAGCCGGTCCCGGCGCTCCTTTTGATTCCGGACAAACGCCAGGAGCGGGCTCCCGGACTGTTGTACATCCACTGGCACGGCGGAATGTATGAGCTGGGGAAGGAACAACTTCTTAGCGGCGCGGAAGCCCAGCCCGCTTATGCGCCGGTCTGCGCGGAAAAGGGAATCGTGACGCTGGCCATCGATAGCTGGTGTTTCGGCGAACGCAAACACGAAGCCGAGGGCCGCACGGGCGAAGAGGATGCTTTCAAGCTGATGCTGTGGCGGGGACAGGTGCTCTGGGGCATGATGATGTTCGACGAATTCCGGGCGCTCGATTACCTGGCTAGCCGCCCGGAGGTCGATCCCCACAGGCTAGGAGCGCTGGGCATGTCAATGGGCGCGACCAAGGCATGGTGGTTGGCGGCCCTCGAGCCGCGTCTCCGCCTGTGCGTGGATATATGCTGCCTCACCGATTTCGAGGAATTGATCAGGACTCACAACCTGAAGGGCCATGGGATTTATTACTACGTTCCCTCGTTGCTGAAACACTTCCAGACTTCCGAAATCAATGAGCTGATTGTTCCGCGACCCCGGCTGAGCGTGAACGGCCGGCAGGACGGATTGACGCCGCCCGCCGGTGTCGAGCGCATCCGGGATCATCTGTTGGCGCTGTATCGAGTACACGGCAAGGTCAGCGACTGCCGGATCGACCTTTTCGATTGCGCCCACGTTGAGTTGCCGGAGATGAGAAAGCTGATTCTGGAATGGATGGATAACAAACTTGTCGCGGCGGTGTCTAACCGCCGATCCTGAATTGCAGTGGGCGGCTGCTTGATGAAGGGCGGCCACAAGGGCCGCCCCTAGGATGCGTTGAGTGGCTAATAGCCCTTGCTGGCGTTGTGCTTTTTGTTGTAGATCTGCTTTGAGAGTTTGTTCTGTTGTTGATTAACGGCTTTGCGGTCGGCGTTGCTTAGCTTCCCGCCATTGGCTTGGCGCATGCCCTTGAGCTCACGGTTCACGCCCTGCTCTTTGTTCTCCAGGTTCGAAGCTTCCCGAGGAGTCAACTGGCCGCTCCGAATTCCCTGCGCGATTCGATCTTGCTGGTTTTCCCGCCGTTGCCCGATCTCGCCGTTGCCGTAATGCGCCGTGTTGGCATTGTGCTTGTCCTGGTAAATCTTGTTGGACAAGCGGTTCTGCTGATTGTTCAGTTTGGCGCGGTCGGCTGCGGTCAATTTGCCGTCATCGCCCGCGCGCATTTGACGTTCTTCCTTATTCAGATTGGCTTCTTTGTTTTCCAGGTTCTTCGTTTCGCCCGCCGTGAGCTGCCCGCTCTGAACTCCGTTGGCAATGCGATCCTGCTGGTTTTTCTTTCGTTGTTGAATTGTCTCAGGCTGATTGGGGGTGCTGCTGTCCGACTGAGCCCTTACCAGCGGCATGCACAGTGCAGCTAAAACCACGCTACCTACAATAAGTCGTTGGATTTTCATCGTATCGTCTCCTGGTTAAGTTTCAACCACCGAGATTCTTGGTTTCGCGCTGGACCGACTGGTCCAGCTTCGGGATGTGTAATGGCAATTTAGGTACCATTCGCAAAGCTACCGTAACTCCACACAAACAAAGGAGAGCAGGGTGAGATGGTGGCCGGAATGCACCGGATGGGCTGGCGGTTTTGGGCCAGTGCACGAAAACAGGCTGCTGTCTTTCGCAGTCGCCCTCGGAGGGACTGCAAAAAGGGGCGCCTGCAACACTACCTGCCGCGAAACTTTGTGGCTGCGCGCCGGGTCATAGCAATAGGGAATCTATAGGCGAATTGGACCCAATAACGAGCCCAGATCCAGACCCATTCAGCAACGAGTCCTGGCACGCTGCGTAGCGGCGGGTCTGTGCTGCGGCCCTGATGTTCGAAGTATTGGATCTTATTGCCATCCCATGCGACTGAGAATCTGGGATGATAGCGCAAGGTGGACGCGCGTGGCATCCTAAGGCCTAACGGCCAATACTGAGGTTCTAACAGAAAGTACTTGCCATCCTTCTCGAACGTCACCCAGGCATGCCCTTCGCCGAGCTTGCCATGCTTGCCCCCCACAAAGCGCGCAGCGTAGCCCATGGCGAGAACCTGTCGCCAGGCCCACAGCCCGAAGTCCACACAGTCGCCCGCCTTTCTCGCCTCAAATTCGTCGGGCGGCTGCCAATAATCCCGCTTCTGGACATAGGCCATCTCGCGGCCGCGACAAACGGAAAGAAACCTGCGCATTTCTGTGAAGTCCTTGCACTCGGTCTTCAGTGGGTGAGCCAAGTATCGCCCCATGTGAGCCGTCGGGCGGAATCCGGCTCGCCAGGCGCGTGTGCCGGGAGCAAATACCCTTCGACCTTGGACGTCGTAGAATTCGGGAGAGATTTCGGCAATCATCCGTTGCGCATAGTACCACGACGGGCGCAACGCCCGCACCACAGGCCAGCACGCCATCGACCATCCTATGACTATTCGTATATTATCGTATATTTAAGATGGTTTTAATTGACTGTAAGTGCGCAAACCACTATACAATAAAAGAATCAGGGAGGAACTAACATTCATGAGTCTTTCGCAGAAACGGGCAAGGGTATGCGCCACGTGGACTGGCATTGTCTGCTCAGCGATGATCTTCACCCTTCTGGTGACCTCGACAGCTCGGGCTCAAGTGTCCGGAGTGATTTCGGGAACCATCGTGGACTCATCGGGGGGCGCATTGGCGGGCGTGCAGGTGGCCGCGCAGAACCTCGAGACCGGAGCGATTCGTGACGCTGTGAGCGACGTGACAGGGCACTACAGCGTGCTCTCGCTTCCCATTGGGCGGTATGAAGTAACGGCACAGAAGGACGGGTTCCAAACGGAGGTGCGCACGGGTATCACACTGGCTGTCGGACAGGAGGCCGCGGTCGATCTGGTGCTGCAACTGGGAGAAGTCCGGCAGCAAGTGACTGTGAGTGGAGAAGCGCCCTTGGTCAGTGCCACGACGACTCAGACGTCGGGATTAGTAGGAGAGCGGCAAGTCAAGGACCTGCCCCTGAACGGGAGAAGTTACGATGAGCTTCTTACTCTTAATCCCGGGGTCGTCAACTTCACCTGGGAGAAAACCGGCGGGGTGGGGATTTCCAACTCGACCGTCGGCAACATGTTTTCGGTTTCCGGCAACCGACCGCAGCAGAACCTCTTCTTGCTGAACGGAGTGGAGTACACGGGCGCCGCAGAGAACAATATGCAGCCTGGTGGCACAAGCCAGGAATTGCTGGGCGTAGACGCGGTGCGGGAGTTTAACCTCCTGTCCGACACTTACGGCGCACAGTACGGCAAGCGGCCTGGCGGCCAAGTCACTATTATCACCCAATCCGGAACGAACGCTTGGCACGGGTCGGCGTTCGAATTTCTGCGCAACAGCGACCTGGATGCTCGCAATTTCTTCGATCACGCCATCCCGCATTTCGCTCGAAACCAGTTTGGAGGTTCCTTAGGAGGACCTGTAAGAGAGGACAAGACCTTTCTTTTTGGCAATTACGAGGGCTTCCGGCAACACTTGGGACTAACGGATGTGACGCTCGTTCCGGACAACAATGCGCGCCAGGGCCTATTGCCGGGTCCAAACGGCACGACGGTGAACGTGGGAGTGGCGCCGGGCGTCGGGACACTGCTAAGCTTGTGGCCTGTGCAAAGCCCCAACGCGCCGGACTTCGGTGGCATCGCCGAAGCGTTCAGCAACCCTCTACAGACGATTCGCGAGGATTTCGGGACCACGCGGCTCGACCACATCTTCTCTGACGAAGATTCCCTGAGCGGCGTCTACACTGTGGACGATAGCGCGGATAATTCACCCACCATTAATCCTTATAGCACGGACCTGGAGAGCCTTCGGGAACAGGTCGTAAGCCTTCAAGAGACCCACATATTCACCCCTACGCTGCTCAACACCGCGCGCTTCGGCTATTCTCGCGCCAGCTATTACTACACCGGAGAACCCACGCCCAACACTCCCGCGGCAAGTGTCACGAGCTTCCTGGTTGGCCGCCCGGTGGGCGCGGTGGTGATCGGCGGTAGCGCCGCATCGAATCCGGCCGCGCAATTGAGCCTGGCCGGCAGCAACAATGGAAGCAACCTGGACATCGCTCGCAATCTGTTCACTTACGAGGATCGCGTAACACTCACGAAAGGGCGCCATCGGATCAGCGCGGGCGTGTGGCTCCAACGGCTCGATTCCAATGAGAATCTCGCCCTAAGCCAGTTCGGACAGGCGACATTTACAAGTCTGACGACTTTTCTCCAAGGCACGGTAGGCACTTTCTTGTTTGATCCCACGCCCACACCCCTGGGCTGGCGCTCGTTTCTCGGCGCATGGTATGTCACCGACGACCTGCGGCTGACTCCCAAGTTGACGCTTTCGCTCGGTTTCCGCGACGAATTTACCAACGGCTGGAATGAAGCTTTTGGGCGCGGCGCTAATTATGTTTTCAGCAATGGGGTGATTGTGACGCAACCGCGAGTGGCGAGCTCAGTCTTCACCTCCAACAGCGCCAAGTTCCTGGCCCAACCGCGAATCGGATTGGCGTGGAGTCCTTTCGGCGCGAAGACTGCCATTCGCGCCGGAGCCGGGATGTACAATGATCTTCAAGACGCGCTGGGGTACCGGCTCGACCAGAATGCGCCCTTCAACCCAACTTACAGCATTGCGAGTCGGCCAGTCTCCGAGCTCCCGCTCGTGCCCAGCGCTCCCGTGCCCTCCGCGGCCAAGGTGGTGCCGGGCGGGATTCAACCCAGCCTAGACACCCCCACTCTCGTTTCCTACTCTCTCAGAATGGAGCGGGAGTTAACCCCCAACACCTCGTTCACCATCGGTTACGTGGGTTCGCACGGATACCATGAAATCCTCAGCTTGGACGCCAACGAGCCTTTTCCTACTATTTGCCCTGCAGCCCCTTGCCCGGCCTCTCTGCCGGCAGGGACGTACTACATCCCGAGTGGAACGCCGAAGGCCAATCCTGCTCTGGCGAACACTTGGAGTTGGTTTTCGGAGGGGGTGAGTTCCTACAATGCCCTGCAATTGGACGTGACTCACCGCTTCAGCGAGGGCTTAACCTTGCGGGGAGTTTACACTTGGTCGAAGGCTCTCGATAACGGAGATTCCCTTAACGCCACCGCAGCCGCCAATGCTCCGGGGTTGGTGATGAATCCCTTCCACCTCCACACCGAATGGGGACTGGCCACCTATGACGTCAGAAATGTGGGAGTGATTAACGGATCCTACCAGTTGCCGCTCGGACGGGGAAAGGCCTTCGCGAATGACTACGACGGCTGGCGTAATACGCTCTCGAGCGGGTGGGCCCTGAATAGCATCGTGACCTTGCAGGACGGTTTCCCGTTCACTCCGCAACTGAGCTTCAATCCGTCCAATAACGGTGATACGCGCAACCCCGTGCGTCCGTCGCTAAATCCTGCCTTCAGTGGCAACGTGATTCTGGGAAGTCCGAACCGGTACTTCAACCCTGACGCCTTCAAAGTCCCGCCTAACGGAACCTTCGGAAACGTTGGACGAGACACCTTTATAGGTCCAGGGCTCGCTACGTTCGACTTCTCGTTGCTCAAGGATACGAGAATCACAGAAAAACTGGGTCTCCAGTTTCGGGCGGAGTTCTTCAACATTTTGAACCGCGCCAACTTCAATACCCCAAACTTGATCGTATTCACATCCGCAACCGGGACACCCTCCCCCACGGCGGGCGTCATCACCAGCACTTCCACAACGTCACGGCAGATTCAATTTGGACTCAAGTTGATCTGGTAGATGAATCACGGCTTGTGGTGGAGGCGCAGAAGAAGGTGACGAATGTCCGGCCAAAACTCTTTTAACTCGTAACCGGCGACATCCAACAGAACTTGCGTCCCCAAAACGTCGGCGTTGCTTGCGAGTGTGTGGGGTTGCGGGTGATACGCATTGGCGAGGCCCGCCGCCAGACCATTGCCGAGAAATTCGGAGAAATTGAACTGGACCTTTCCCGATGAGTCTGAGCGCGTGAAAAGAACCCGCCCGCCGGCGTACGCTGCACGGCGAAAGAAATTCCCTTTTCCCATTTGGTAGTAGCGCGGGTCCTGCCGCAGCAAAGTGGGAAATATGGCGCCCGTGCCGAAATTCCCAATGATGGCGTCGGCGTACGCTGTCCCGAAGCGTTTGGAATAACCGATAAACCCCTGATGATAGGTGGGGTTTGTGTTGTCGGCTTGACCAATACCGGCTTCGATGCCGATGAACACGACCTCAACGGGATCGAAGCACCCCTCCGCCACGGTCTTGAACTTTTCCCGGGTTGTCATCGGAGGCAGAACGGCCGAGTCCTCTATTGTCAAGTAGTTGGGCAGAGCAAAGAAAATCCGGTCATTTTTCGGATGTTTGGAGTTTGTGCTAGTTTGGCTTTGTCCGGCGCTGGGAGCATCCGCGGGTTTGGTTGGGTCTTGCGAAGTAGTGGGCTGGGTTTGTGGGGTAGCCGGGGCGCTGGCCGGAGCCGGTTGGTTTTGGACAACTCCCTGATCGTTCCCGGGTTGGGTCTGCACTTGCCAAAGGGCCGAAAGTGGGGCCTCTCCCATCGTTTGCGCCAGCAGTCCGTGAGACAGCCCCAGCGCAAGGGTGAATAGGATGGACCGCAGACAGCCGAGTGGCCGGGGATTGTGATTAGACATCAGGTCAGCAATCTCCTCGGCAGACTGTCTGTCGGTCAATTAACATATAGTTGAATAAACCTGGTGCCACCCTCCGCGCCTTAAGCCAACCGCCCGAATTTTAGTTGAATCACCATATTACCCTATTTTGACGGAATCGGACGGCACGAGATGCTTCGCCGCTTTGAAAATCCTCCGTCATTCCGAGCCAAGCGAGTAATCTCGCTCTGGCATTTCCTTCCCCCATCCGACCCGAGCCAGGCCGAGATTCCTCGCTTGGCTCGGAGTGGCGCCAGCCTAATGCCGCCGGAGAATATAGTGCCGGATTTCCGGCCAGAACTCCTGGACCACATTAAGTGGGAAGCTGAGCGCCATCTGTTCAGATGCATTGGTGAATGTGTATTTCACCGGGTTTCCGATGCCGGGAAGCCAAGCCGTGGTCACTGCCGTCGAGGCATAAGTTGCGGCGAGATTGGCCACGTTCAAGGTTGGATGGCCATTATTGTTGTAGGTGAGGAAACTGTAAAGGATAGCGTGGAGGGCTCGGCGCTCGAAGGTGCGGTGACTGGTGGGAATGTAGCGGACATCTTCATGCAGGAGGGCTGCCAAAGGCGCTTGAAACGTACCCTGAAGAATAGCGTTACCGGTGCGCGAAGCCAGCCTTCTCCCAAAACCTGCGAACCCGCCGCCCCATTGGCGAGGCGTGCTGTTGGTTTGGTCAAGCACCGCAGCGTTCACGAGCGGGCTCAGGTAGGGGCCGACGGAGCCATACGTCATATTAACGTAGAGCTTCCAGCGCTGAGAACCGGTCAAGGGAGTGTAATTCGATAGAGATGCTTCGGCCAGACCCGTTAGCGGATTTACGTCCGACTGCCGTCGATGGGCCTCATCTGGGGACGACGCCGGGGAGCTTGTGCTCGGGGTCTGCCCCGGTCCGGCTGCCGAGGCGTGCGTGACGTCTGAAGCGAGGGTCGGAAGAAACGGGCAGGGAACCGCCCATCGCCCGGACCGCCCCTCATTGCCGGCAAAAGTGAGGCTGGCAATAGGGTAACTGTCCGGTGTCCAGCACGCGGCGGCATCGTCGCCCAGCGTCCAAGCGGGGCAGGGCGCAAGAACGAGTAATCCCAGAGCTGCTATCACTAACGTGAGCCCGGAGCGGTATGCGAGTCCTCGCAGAGTACGGTAACCGCCAATTATCGTATTGCCAAAGCAACTCTCGACAACTCCATTGTTCCGCAAGAGGCCGTTCATAGCTCCAACCAGTATATTACCCTTTTTCGAGCAGGGTTTCGAGTGCGCCAACCTGCTGCCGCGCCTGTGGCGGCATTGAGCTCCTTGCCAAGTGGCTAGACGCCGAACCGGAAGTCCCTGAGGGCAAATGGTTCAAACGATTTTCAGGCATGACTGTGTGCGGCGAAGGCGAATTCATCAAGACTCTCCGCCTGCCCGGTCAACGCCCAAAAGGCGAGCAGGTCGGGTAGCGGCGCTCGACAGGCGCTCGAACGCCGCTTGACTCAATCCCTTCTGGCAACTATCGTGGCCGGGCTGAGCGCAGCCAAAATTCTACGACGGGGCCCTACTTTGCGTCCTTCCATGCGGCGATATTGCCTCGCCATTTGATATTGTAGCGGCAGTCTCTGACCGCCGGTCTCGAATCTTCAAGGAGTTCCGGCGCTCGGAGAGCGCCGCTACAGCAATCTGACCCACTACCAGGTTTCCGATCGCATTGACACTATCCCTCCCCGGATGCTACAAAGGTGTTAAGGCAACTTGCCAGTGTAGCCGCAGTTGTGGTGGGTGTAGCTCAGCTGGTAGAGCGCCAGACTGTGGATCTGGACGTCGCGGGTTCGAATCCCGTCACCCACCCCATTTTTCAATCACTTAGCCTTATTTGGCTGTAACTCTGCTTGCATAACCAGCGCTTGCCAAATGCTTCCCAGACTGGTAAATAAAGACTTCATGACTTATCTCTGGCTAATACTGCAGAATGTGGCTTGGGAAGGCCCCGGTCTGATCGCTTCCGAAGCCAAGGCGCGAGGTTTGCGCACAGAAATTCGGCGGCTCGATCTGGGGGCCGGGATGCCGCCGCCGGGCGAGGTGGATGGGTTGGTCGTGATGGGCGGGCCGATGGGCGTTTATGAGACCGGCAAGTATGGCTTTCTCGAGAGCGAATGCAAGCTCATTCGAGAGTTGGTTGCGCGCGGTCGTCCGGTGCTCGGCGTCTGCCTCGGTGCGCAGTTGCTCGCCAGCGCGCTTGGGGCGAGAGTATTTCCCGGCCACAAACCGGAAATCGGTTTTGGGTCCGTCCAACTTACTCGGGCGGGAAACGATGATCCGCTTATGGGTCCCGCCGGGCCAACCGTTCCTGTGTTCCATTGGCATGGCGACACCTTCGACCTGCCTCAAGGAGCTACGCTGCTTGCCTCGAGTCGGGACTATCCCCACCAGGCATTCCGCTTCGGAAATTGCGCCTACGGTTTACAGTTCCACCTCGAGCCAGATTCGGGCATCTGGTCGGCATGGCAAGAACACCTGCCGAGTGGGTTGATCGAGGAATCAAAGGAGCGGCGTCTCGTAATCGAACAGGTGGGCAAAGGCGTGATTGCCAGATTCTTTGATCTGGCCTCGGGGATAGTGGGTCAGGTTGATTCTTGTAGCGGCGGTCTCTGACCGCCGGTCTTGCATTCCCAAGGAGTTCCGGCGCTCAGAGAGCGCCGCTACAGCAAACTGACCCTCTACCGCGACGGGCAATATCCCAACAAGCCCTCAAGTCAGCACATGAAGTTTTGCGGCCCGGCTTTTCATGCCGCTCGATCTCGTGAGGGATGCTCTTCAGCTTGTGCTCCCTCTCGAGAGGGCAACCCGTCCGGGTACCAAGCCTCCCACGTGTTGTAGCCGCCGGACAGGTTACGGGCGTCAAAGCCGTACTGTTCGAGCACTCGCACTGCGTAGTAGGATCGCTGCCCTTTGGCGCAGTTGACCCAAATCGGGCGGTTCTTGGGGAGCTCACACAGCCTTTGGCGGAGTTGATCGAGTGGGATGTTGATCGCGCCGTCAATCGAGCCGCGCTTGAACTCTTCATCCTCGCGAACGTCAAGCAGAAAAGCATCGCAATTCGGTAGCTCGCTCCACTTCGCCAGGCTAACGTCGCCGCGCAGAACGTTCGCAGCTACCATGCCCGCCAGGTTCACAGGATCTTTGGCCATGCCAAACTGGGGTGCATAGCACAATTCCGCTTCTTCGAGATCGAAGACTGTCGCGCGCTTTTGGATGGCCAAGGAAATGACGTCGATCCGGCGTTCCACCCCCTCTTCGCCCACCGCCTGAGCCCCCAGGATCAAGCCGTCAGAAATCCGGAAAAGCAATTTCAGGTGTATTACCTTCGCGCCTGGATAGTAACTGGCGTGGTTAGTGGGATGCAGGTAAACTGCCTCGTAATCGGTGTCCTCGGCCTGAAGCAAGCGTCTTTCGCTGGCCCCGGTCATCGCGACGGTCAATCCGAACACGCCGCAGACCGCCGTCGCTTGCACCCCGCGGAATCGCGCCGGCCTGCCGCAGATCGCCTCGGCTGCAATTCGTCCTTGCCGGTTGGCTGGTCCGGCCAGCGGCGCAAGGCAGAACTCGCCCGTCACGGCATCGCGGACCTCCACTGCGTCACCAACGGCCCAGATATAAGGGTCGCTGGTCCTCATCGATTCGTCAACACGAATGCCTCCTCGCGAGCCCAGTTCCAGTCCTGCGTCCTTTGCGAGCCTGGTCTCGGGTTTGATGCCGATAGAAAGGATGACGATATCAGCCTGAATTCTCGCGCCACTCTTTGTCTCGACCGAAGTCACCTTCTCATCGCTCCCGTTGAATCGCGCCACAGCATCTGCGAGATAAACCGAGACGCGGTTGTCCAGAAGGTGAACGTAAACATATTCAGCCATCTCACGGTCGAGCGGAGGCATGACCTGGTCAAGCATCTCTACGATCGTGACGTTCAGACCGCGGCGTGTCAGATTTTCGGCCATTTCGAGTCCGATGAACCCGCCGCCGGCAACCACCGCTTTCTTGGAGTTGGTTTCTTGAATCCAGGCGCCTATGGCCCGGCTGTCAGGTATGGTTCGAAGCGTGAAAACACCCCCCAGGTCGATTCCGGGAAGGGGCGGCCGCGCGGGCACTGCGCCGGGCGAGAGAACGAGTGCGTCATAAACCTCGTGAGCGACAGAACCGCTCCTAAGGTCTTTGACCTCAATATTTCTCGCCTCGCGATTGATGCCAAGAACCTCATGCTCTGTGCGAACCTCGAGGTTGAAACGGGCGCGCAATAGATCCGGCGTGGCCACCAGCAGCTTTGCTTCATCGGAGATGGCGCCGCCGACGTAGTAGGGCAAGCCGCAATTTGCAAATGATGGGTATAGCCCTCTCTCAAACACTACGATCTCGGCTTTTTCGTCGAGCCGCCTCAGCCTTGCGGCGCACGATGCTCCGCCTGCCACGCCGCCTACAATCAAGACTCTCTTAGGGCTCATGGACACAATTCTCCTCCCAGTATGACGAGCACGTTTCTTGCCATTGGACCTTGGTGAGGGCCAATGTATTCTGAATCCGGAAGGTGAGCTTTGGCGTAGGTCGCTTCGAGGCGAGACAGGTTAAGGCGCCACCCTGGACGATTGCCAGGCGACCGTCTTGCTTCACGGTGTCCCCCTGCATTAGTTTTACTCGCAACCAATACGATGCACATTGTCTTCGACGAAGTGCAGCGTGCCGTACATATGCCTCTGCTCAGCATCGTGCAAGCCACGGCGGAATCCATTCTGGCGGCACGGCTTCGGTCCGTAGGCTTGCTCGGCACAGTTTTCACCATGAGCGAGCGATTCTTTCGTGATGGGCTGGAGCGATCGGGAATCACGGTGCTGGTTCCGGAACCCGGCGATCAGCAACGGATGAACGAAGTGATTTATCAGCAATTGTGCCGAGGCGAGATCCGCCCCGACTCGCGGCGGCTGTTTCTGGATATCATCACAGGTCTCGGCGGCCGGGGCGCAGAGGGAATTGTCCTCGGATGCACGGAGATACCCTTGCTCGTGCAACCGCAACACTGCGATTTGCCCCTCTTCAACACGGCGCTGCTACACGCCGCAAAGGCGCTGGAATTCGCTCTCGAACCCGGCCACGACTAGAACTGACTCTCCTTCAGCCGGCGCTGATTCCGGAAAGAAGGATAAGGGTCCGCCTGCCAGGACAGGCAAGTGGAAAGAATTACACTGGGCAGGAGTAGTCCCCGGTGGTGTAGACCAACTTCCGAGTGGCCGACCGTCCAAGAGTTGGTCGGCGTTGGTCAACACTGCATGTGGTGGGCGCTTATGCGCTGATTGCTTGTGTGAAGGGCTTTTACCAATAGTTATCGCCAAACACTGGCCGACTTATCAGGAGTTGACCAAAGCGGCGGGCAGCCCCTCACAGCCCACTACTGCAATTTCGCATATTCAGCCTTAGCTTCTCTGAGGACGGGGACGTCGGGGTCGGCATTTTTCCAGATGCCAAGGAAATCCTGGTATGCGGTGCGGCTTTTGTCTTTCTCTCCCCCCAGCGCATGAGCGCGAGCCAGTCCCAGCTTGGCCAGCGGCCCCAGGGGAGAATTCAAAATGTATCCCGGGTGGTCAACGATCTTCTGGAACTCCCTTGCGGCGGCACTGCCGTCGTGGACCTGGAGGAAGGCCCGGCCACGTTCGTACGCCGGCAAGAGCGTCAGAATTGTAAGGAACGGCTGTCCCATTTCATACGGAGCGGCGGCTTGGAGCAGATCAATCGCTTTGGCCGGGTCGCCGCGCTGCAAGGCAACTTCCGCGCGGATCTCCGGCAGGTAATTGTCCTGAACGATGGTGTCGAGAGGGAACTCCCGGTTGAGTTGGTTGATCAGGGCCTCCGCGCCATTGCTGTCGCCCGCCGAAGCCAAGGCGAACCCCGCAACCGCATCAACGTCGTGGCCGTGCGAAAGGGCCACCGCAGCAGCCGCCATGCGACGCGCCAGTTCGGAATTCCCGTACAGTGCCTGGCGGAAAGCGGCGACGGCCATCCAACCCGCGGCGGTTTCCGCTTCCTGGTTGCGTCGCGCTGACTCTGCTGCCCGCTGGGAGTGCTGTTCGGCTTCGCGGAGCCGGCCGTAGTAAGCTGCCGTGTCTGCCTCCATTGCCAGAAAGAGGTCTTCCACTCCGGGCTTGCCGGCGCTCCACTCCACTTCGCGCTTCATGGTGGCGGTGTCGTTCTGGACAAAGGCCAGAAAATAGTGCTGCTGGCGTACCAGGTAGTGGTCAATCCCGTGCTCCGTGGCCTCATTGTAGGCGCGCTGGGCTTCATCAACGCGGTTCAGGCAAATGTAACCACCTATGAGGTTCCCATATCCCAATGGCCTCGGGTTCAAGATTACTGACTGCCGAGTGGCTTCGGCGGAGCCCGCACAGTCACCGAGTCCGATGTCGACGAATCCCAGGTCCGCGTAGGCCACATAGTCACGAGGGTACATCTGGATCCAGACCTGATATGCTTGCTTGGCCTTGTCGAGTTCACCCGAGGCGAAGTTGTAATATACGGAGTTGATGTAAAGCCTTTCGCGCTCGCTAACGCGGTTGGCAAGGGCGTACCCCTTTTGCAGGGAATCCCGCCCCAGAGCCAATTCTCCCAGGTTACTATAGGATATCCCGAGAGACACGTACGCCATGGCGAATTGAGGATCAAGGGCGATGGCGCGCTGGTAGAGGGGAATCGCTTGCGCCTCGCCCTCCTTGAAGTGGGCCTCGCGAGCCAGGCTGTAAGCCTTTAAAGCGTCCAAAGACCCGGTCG
>Ga0326728_10009307_pt1 | contig 23736 bp, 18 predicted proteins | sample MB3enrmetagenome_FD_207602 | JGI IMG/M metagenome (GOLD analysis project Ga0326728, IMG submission 207602) | Lab enriched peat soil microbial communities from McLean, Ithaca, NY, United States - MB31MN | ecosystem: Environmental > Terrestrial > Soil > Wetlands > Peat | place: USA: New York... | reverse complement strand
GAAAACCGAGAAATTGCAGAGGCTGTCTGATGACTAACCGAGTTATCAGACAGCCTGAATTGAAGCGGAGGTAGTTACGATGCCCGACACTGGCATGAGTTCATCCCAGGTTCGCGCCTGGATCGCGGCGGCTAACATGGGTCTTGGGCACAAGCGTGCGATTAGGCCCCTCTCGGACATAGCCGAGGGCGGGTTCATCGTCGTCAACGACGCCTCGGTGGCCGGGCCAGAGGAGCTCAAGGTCTGGGACCAGCTCCTTTCCGTCTACGAGCGGCTCTCCCGCGCGAAGCGCATTCCCGTCATCGGGAACTTTCTCTTCGGGGCGATGGACTACTTCCAGGCCATCAAGCCGGCCTATCCTCGCGTGGACCTGTCGAGGCCCACGATTCAGACGAGGTGGACCCAGAGCATGGCGCGCAAGGGCCTCTGCTCCGGAATGATCGAGAAAATCAATACGAAGCCACTCCCGCTAATCACTTCTTACTACGCCGCGGCCATAGCCGCCGACATGGCCGACTACGGCCGCGTCTACTGCATCATCTGCGACGCCGACATCAACCGCGTCTGGGTCGCCAACGATCCGCGCCGGTCCCGCATCGAGTATCTCGTGCCCTGCGGCTCGGTTCTCCGCCGCCTCAAGCAGTACGGAGTACCGGACGAGCGTATTTTCATGACCGGATTCCCCCTCCCCAGGGAGCTGTTGGGAGGGCCTAACCTCGATGTGCTCAAGCGAGATCTCGGTCAGAGGCTCCATTACCTCGATCCTCAGAACCGATTCTGGCCCTTGCACGAGCCATCGGTCGTGCACTTCCTCGGCGAAGAGAACTGCGCGCCGAGGAAGGCGCGGAAGCTCACGCTCGCTTTCGCGGTGGGCGGGGCCGGGGCGCAGAGGGAGATCGGGGCCGAGGCGCTCGCGAGCCTAAAACCGAAGATCCTCGACGGCGAACTGGCGATGAATCTCATTTGCGGTGTCAGGCCCGAGGTGCGCTCCTTCTTCGAGGAGGCCATAAAAGCCAACGGCCTGGAGGGCTCGGAGGGCGTACACGTCATTGGCGGCAGGGGAGACGAGGACTATTTCGCTTCATTCGAAGCGAGCCTCCACGATACGGACATCCTCTGGACGAAGCCCTCGGAGCTGTCGTTCTACGTGGGGTTGGGGATACCGCTGATAATGGCTCCCACCATCGGCGCCCAGGAGACTTTCAACCGACGCTGGCTCGAGGAGATCCAGGCGGGCATTCCCCAGTCCGAGCCGCGCTATGCGCGAGAATGGCTCTTCGAGCTGCTCGATCAGGGACGCTTCGCCGAGGCCGCGTGGAGCGGCTTCCTCAAGGCCCGCAAGTATGGCACCTATAAAATACATGAACTCATCACTACGGGCACCATGTCCCGTTCCGGCGACCCGCTTACGAGGTAGCGATCTCGTCCACGAAGGCCGCGATGTCGGCCGCCCCGTTGCGGAGGGCGAGCGTATCGTAGCGGCGCTCGACCTCGGCGGCGGTATCCTCGCGCAGGAAGTACTTGGCCGCCATGCCGAAGGCCATCGCGTTGGCGCCCGCGTATTTCGCGATTCCCCGCTGCACGGCATAGTTCGCATGGGCCTGCTCGCAGGGCGTGGCCGCAAGGCTGAAGATGATCGGCTTGCGTGAGTGCATGCACTCCATCATCGTGGCCGGACCGGGCTTGATGAAGCAGACGTCGGAGACCTCTATAAGCTCGTTCATATTATTAACGTAGCCGAGGGAGACAATGTTGAGGTGTGTGAGGATGCCCGCGCCCGCGGCCAGCTTCTGGCGAAGGGATTTGTTGAGGCCCGCCACGACGAGCACGTTGAGCGGCTTCCCGATGAGGTCGAGGGCGATGAGGTACTGCAGTATCATGCCCGCGCCCTGATTGCCGAAGCTGAAGAGAAAGGTCTTGCGCCCCTGGTCTAAACCGAGCTCGGCCGCGACCATAGCTCTGTCTCTCCTCGATTCGAGGAAATCGGGATGGATGGGGTAAGGAAAGACCTTGATCTTGCTGGCCGCTATGCCATGTCGGGCCGCGGTCTGCGCAGCGCGTTCGGAGGCGGTGATATACCAGTCAGTGTAGGGGAGCCGCCAAGGCGCGTGGAAGGTGAACATCTCGGTTTGGTAGGTGATAATCGGGAAGCTCGCGCCCGCGCGGCGCTTCGCTTCGACGAGGGCCATCGTGGCGAAGAAGTGCGTGCTGTATACGAGGTCGGGGCGGTAGGATTTAATAAAGCGAACGGTGTCGGGTACCGCAGGAGCTACCATGCTCCGGTACATCACCGCACGCGAGGCCGGCGCGAGGGCGTTTTCAATCTGGAAGAGCATGTGCGTCAGCGTAGGATGCTCGAGCATGGCTTTCCAGCTCTGCTTATGGGAGGCGTCGACCTTGGCGGCTCCCACGTCCTTGATGAAATCCATCATGCGCAGCTCATAGCGGCCAGGGTACGCTTTTTCAATCGCATCCATCACTGCTTTCGCAGGAGATTTATGCCCGCCCCCGGCCTCGATCATGGCAAATACTATCTTCTTCTTCATGCCAAGGGTCACAGTAGCTTATTCTTGCTTTGGAGACAAGGCGCGCGGCCTCCGGCCCGGCCTCTGGCCCGGCCTCTGGCCCGGCCTCTGGCCCGGCCTCTGGCCCGGCCTCTGGCCCGGCCTCTGGCCTTGCATGATCGACCTTTAGGGTGCTATAGTTCGGCCACACCATTTTTAGAGAGGTATTCTATGGCCTATAAGGTCACCGATGCTTGCGTGAATTGCGGAGCCTGCGAGGGCGAGTGCCCCGTTCAGGCCATCAGCGAGAAGAACGGCGCCCGCTTTATCGATCCTTCCAAGTGCATCGACTGCGGCACCTGCGCTTCGGTCTGTCCGACCGAAGCCATCATCGCAGGCTGACATCGAAGCCGGTCGCCGGCTTGTCGACCGGAGCGCGGGGACGGCCGTACGTCGCATGATGCGGCCGAGAGCCGTATGAGGCATCTGCCGCCCGCGACAGCTGCCCCCGCGCCTCGGCGTTGGGGGCTTTTTTATGCATTCTGACTTTCAGGGGTCGGATAAAATTGGGACCTGCTCCGTCGTGGCGCAGGCTGTCGAGGGGGTGAAGCTCGAGCTTATGGCCGAAGCTTACTCCGCCCTAAAGTCATCGATTAAAGTTAGCCATGACGAGATGAGGATGGTCTTCTCCGAGTGGAACCGAGGCGATCTCGCCGATCCCTTGGTTGCCGCCACAGCTGACGTGCTCGGCCTCAGGGACGAAGACGGAGACCCCCTGCTCGAAAAAGTTCTCGATGTCTCGCGCGGTCCCATACTCTGCCGCGGCGCGGCCGCTCTCGCCCACGAGCTCGCTTTCCCCGCCCCGCTTGTCTCCCAAGCCGCCTTTTGCGTCTATCTCTCGGGAATGAAGGACGAGCGCGTCGACGCGAGCGCCGTTTTGACAGGCCCAAAGTCCGCCCCTTCGGGAGAGAAGCACGCTATGATCGAGGAACTTCGCAAGGCCCTTCTCGCCTCCCTCATTATCTGTTACGCCGAGGCCTACTCGCTTCTTGCCGCCGCTAAGATTGGCAAGGACGAGGCCCGTCGCTCCCTCGACGAGGCGCTCTCCGCCGTTGCCGCCGCCGCCGCCGTGGCGCGCGGACACTGCCGTGCCCATGAGAGCATACTCCTCGACGCAAGCATCAAATCGAAGATGGATCCCTGCCTCGCAAGCCTCAGGCGGATCTGCTCCCGCTCCGCCGAGGGCGGTTTTCATATGCCCGGTTTTTGGGCCGCTCTTTCCTTCTATGAGGGCTTCCGCAGCACATGGCTCCCCACGAACATGGTCGTGGCCATCCGCGACGGTCGCGAAGGTACGGGCTACGAGAGGATCGATCGGCCTCGCGGCGACTCTTTCCACTCGGACTGGAAATGAGCGACGCAGCAGGGCCGAGTCCGGCCATCAAGATCAGTGCCCGTGCTTTCATCTCAACCATCGTCATCATCCTGGCCCTCATGGTCGGCGCCGGCATCCTGACCTATATTGTCCCCGCCGGCAGCTATACCCATACGATCGAAGCCGGTGTCGACCGCGTCTTGCCCGGGTCTTTCTCCTACTCGCCCAGGCCCGATTATCCCGCCTGGCGCTGGCTCACCGCGCCGGTCGAGGTCCTCTGGTCTCCCGGCAATCTCCAGGTCATCACGATTATCATCCTCCTCGTCCTCATTGGGGGATCGTTCACGGTCCTCGACTCGAGCGGGATCCTCAAGGTCGCCCTGTCTTTCGTCGTCGAGCGCTTCAAAGGCAATAAATACGGTCTCATGGCCGCTATCATTTTCTTCTTCATGTTCGCCTCCTCGGTCCTAGGCATCTACGAGGAGGCGGCGCCGCTGGTCGTCTTCATCGTGCCTCTAGCCCTCTACCTCGGCTGGGACAGCCTCACGGGCCTCGGCATGAGCCTTCTCGCCCTCGGTTTCGGCTTCGCCGCCGCGACCATGGACCCCTTCATGATCACCATCGCGCAGTCCCTCGCGGGTTTGCCTCTCTACTCGGGCCTCTGGTTCCGGGCCATCTTCTTCGTCTTCATGTTCGGCCTCGTCTTCCTCTTCGTGAGCCGCCATGCCCGCAAGGTCGAGGCGGACCCCGAGCGCTCTATCGTACGCGCCGAGGACCAGCGCCTGCGCGCATCGATCGACGTCGCAGCCGCAATAGCCAGTGCCGAGGACGCAGCCGCTCCCCGAATGAAGCGCGCAGTACGCTGGCTCAGCCTCTGGCTACTCGGCGCTGTCGCCTTCATCCTCATAGCCGCCCGCGTTCGGGGACTCTCGACCTACGCCTTTCCGATCATGGGCCTCTTTTTCGTCGTGGCCTGCAATGGCGCGGCCGTCATCGCGGGAGAGAGAGGCCGCAGTCTTCTTTTTTGTTTCCTCACGGGCATGAAATCGATCCTTCCCGCCATTGTCATGATTCTCATGGCCATGAGCGTGAAGATCATCATCACGAAGGGCGGTATCCTCGATACGATCCTCTTTGTCGCCTCGGGCGCCATCGGCAAGGCCGGGCCCTACGCGGCCGTCTTTCTCGCCTATCTCCTCACTCTCGCCCTTGAGTTTTTCATTCCATCCGCCTCGGCCAAAGCCTTCCTCATCATCCCCATCCTTGCACCGCTTGCCGACCTTGTGGGCCTCACGCGCCAGACGGTCGTCTTCGCCTTCGACTGCGGCGACGGCTTCGCCAACATCCTCTACCCGACCAATCCCTTTCTTATGGTGTGCCTGGGGCTCACGGTCGTGAGCTACCCGAAGTGGTTGCGCTGGACACTGCCGTTGCAGGTCCTGACGGTCCTCGTATGCCTGGCCTTTATGGCCCTTGCTGTGGCGATCAAGTTCGGGCCGTTCTAGGAGCCGTTTCGTGAAAAAGAGTGTTTTCCCATCTAGTCATTATTTAAATTAAGGTGTATAGTCCTTTTTAGGTTTTTGTCGCACGCATCAAGCGTACGGGGAACCGATCCGTTTCTCATCGGGCAACACCCTTCTGCTGGCGGATCAGAAAAAGCCTGCTTATCTTAGGATAAGCCAATTACACGACCGGCCCCCGCGCCGGCGAAGGACACTGTTATGGGCAAGAAGATTTACGTAGGGAACCTCAGCTACAACACCATGGAGGATGGTCTTCGGAACATTTTCCAGAACTATGGTACTGTCGCTTCCGCCAAGATCATCACCGATCGCGATTCCGGCCAGTCCAAGGGCTTCGGATTCGTCGAGATGGGTTCTGACGAGGAGGCCGGCGCTGCTATCGCCGCTCTCAATGGTCAGACCCTCGATGGCCGGGCTCTCAAGGTCAATGAGGCTATGGACAAGCCCCGCCGCGACGATAATCGCTGGTAAGCTTAGTTCCTAGAGAAAAAGGCTGTCCGAAAGGGCAGCCTTTTTCTTTTATCTCCTGTCGCCGTCGCCTCGGCCACGAGGCTGCTTCTTTGCGGCCTTTCCCCTGCTCTGTCCCCTTGGTTGCGTCCTTTTTTCCCCGAAGTATTTTTCGCTCCTGTAGCGCAGCCATACTCGCAATACTTGCGGGATCTGTTCCTTCTGTTCTTTGTCGAGCGTGGCGTAGAGCTCGAGGGCGCGCTCTCGCTCGAGCCGGCATGCCGCATTGTTGTGCGCGTCCCAGTAGCTCCTGGCAAGACGTATTCGGCGGCAAACCTCCTTGACGAGGGCCTCGCCGGAGAGCTCCTCTGTACCCTTAGCCACGGTGTTTTACGGTGAGGCCGGAAAGAAAGAGCCTGAGGAATTGGTCCCCGCAGGGGCGATAATTCGGGTGCCCGATCTTACGGAAGAGGGCGCCGAGCTCCGATTTTGAAATTTCCGAGCCCGCGAGACGCATGATGGCGATAATGTCCTCATCCTTGAGCTCCAGGGCTATCCTTATTCGCTTGAGGATATCGTTGTTCGACAGGCGCATGTGCCCGCTAAGGCGGGGATGCTCGACATCGCCTCCCTCGCGCTTACCCCTGCGACTTTGCACGAGGGCTTCGAGGAATTTATCCATGAGCGAGTCGTCACACGCGACATAGCCCGTCTCGCCCTCGACCTTGAAGATGCCCTCGAGTTCGATCTTCCCGATCGCGTACCCCGCCGAGGCGAGCATCTCGACGATCTTCGGGTCAGGTATGTTCAATGCGTAGCGCAGGCGTTTCAATACATCATTGTTATCCATCAGGGACTCCTAAAGGACCTAGTATATATGTAACGCCGAGGTTTGGCTCCGTTGCAGCGCTCTGCCTTCCTGCGATACATTAGGGCGAGTATGGCAGGCCTGCATATCACGAGCGAGATCGGCGTCCTTAAGCGCGTCATCATCCATAGTCCTGGGCCCGAGGTGGAGGCTATGACGCCCAAGGAGGCCGAGACCGACCTCTACAACGACATCATCCCCCTTGGGGCCATGTCGAGGGAGTTCGAGGTGCTCAAGTCCTTCCTCTCGAAAGTCTCGAAGGTTTACGAGCTTAAGGACCTTCTCGCGGAGGTCCTGACTGATACGGGAAACCGCTACGAGTTCCTAGACGGGCTCGGCCGGCTCTGTCCCATCCGCTCGAGGATGGAAGAGCTCATGGACATGAACTCGGACGAACTCTCCCGCGTCGTCGTCGAGGGCCTTCCCGCCCTGAGCGGAAGCCTGTCGGGGGTCCTGAATAAGCGTAGCTTTTCCCTCCGTCCCCTACCCAATGCCTATTTTATGCGCGATTCTGCCGCCGTCGTAGGCGGATGGACCGTCGCCTCCGCCACCGCCTACGACGTGCGCCTCGTGGAGTCGATTATCATGCGCTTCATATTTCTGAGGCATCCCGAGTTCCATGCCCAGGGGCTGATCATCGATGGGCCCTCCGAGCGCAGCCGATTCATTACCATTGAGGGCGGCGACATTATCGTCCTGTCGCGTAACGTGCTCGCGGTCGGGGTCTCGGAGCGCACTACCGCCGACTCGGTCGAGCGGCTCGCCGTCAACGCGGCCAGGGCTTTCGGCGAGGACATGACCGTATTCGCCGTTGTCCTGCCCCGCGAGCGGGCCTGTATTCATCTCGACATGGTTTTTACCGCGATAGACCGCGACGCGGCCTTGGTCTACGCGCCTATCATTACGGGCCGCGGCCGCGCGCGCGTCGTGCGCATCGACGCAGGAGTGGACGGCTCACTGAAATTCGGCGAGGAAGAAGGCTTGCTGCAGGGCCTTTGGGGCGTGGGTATCGACCTCGAGCCCATCAGCTGCGGGGGGAAAGACGGCCTCTTCCAGGACCGCGAGCAATGGTGGTCCGGAGCCAACTCCTTCGCCTTCGCGCCGGGCAAGATCATCATGTACTCCTGCAACGCGAAAACCCTCGATATGCTCTCCGACTCGGGCTTCGCGATCCGCGACGCCGAGGACTTCATCACCGGCAAGGAGAAGATCGACGACTTCGAGCGACTCGCCCTGCGTTTCGAGGGCATAGAGCTCGCGCGCGGCGGCGGCGGCGCGCGCTGCATGACCATGCCCGTGGAGCGCGAGGACGTTTACTAGCCCGCCATCAGCTGTAGGTGTCCCGGGCGAGCTTTTCGAGCCGAGTCCTGTCGATAACCCTCAGCTTTCCGCGCTCTTCTGCCAGTATCCCCTCGTCTTTGAATCTCCTCAGCACGCGCGATAGCTGGCGGTAGCTTGACCCGAGGAGGTCGGCGAGCTCCCCGAGATCGTCGGTGCCTAGGGTCCGACACTCTTGGGCGCACTCCATGGCGAGGAGGTAGCTCGCGAGTCTGTTCGTGACAGGGTAGCGCAGGTTGATCGCCGCGGAGGCGTTGAACTCGGCGAGCTTGCACCCCAGGCGGCCGCAGAGTTCCTGCAAGAGGGCGTTATTGCCGGCAGCGTCGCGCTTGATAGTTTGCACGTCAAGGCGCAGGCAGACTACCTCTTCCAAAGCCTCGACATTGAGGATGAAGCGCTCGCGGGAGAAAAGCTCGACGTCGCCCAGGATGTCGAAAGGGCTGTAAAAGCGCACGAGAAGGGAGGAGCCGTTCTCCATCTGGCTATAGACCTTCGCCCTGCCTTCGACAATGAAGTAGAGGCTATCGACCGCGTCGCCTGAGCTGATGAGGCGTTCGCCCCGATCGTAGCGCTTGAGCCCGAGCTCGCGAATAAGCTCCGGGGAGAGAATGCGCCCGAGCTCATAGCGACGTACATAGCTCTCGATCGTTTCCATTCGGCCATATGTCCTTTTGCTTAATCGAGAATACTGGAATACTCCTCCCAAGTGATAGGGAGAAAATATGTATGCTCTTTTCGCGCCCCTCGCGGGCGGCCTTCTCACCCTCATGAACATCCTCAACAGCGTCTTGGCGGTGAGGGTCGGCAACTACGTATCGCTCATCGTCATCCACTCGGTCGGGCTCGTCGCGCTCTGCCTTATTTTGCTCATTCGTAAAGAACGGGGCAGTGGCGCGAAGCTGCCGTTCTACTACTACGGCGGGGGATTCGTCGGCGTCGGGACGGTCCTCGCCTGCAATGTCGCCTATGCCAAACTCGACGCCTCGCTCGCGGTCTCTCTAGCACTTCTGGGGCAGCTGATCGGCTCCATCGTCGTCGACACGACCGGCCTCCTCGGAAGAAAAAAATACCCCCTGAGCGCCAGGAGTCTTCCTGGCATAGTTTTGGCTCTCGTCGGCATCATCATCATCTCGGGGCCATGGGCGGGTAAGATAAGCTTCATGGCACTCGCCCTAATTTCGGGCCTTCTGCCGTCCGTCTCCTTCACCATGAACTCGCAGCTCGGCGTGGCGAAAGGAATTTTCAGGAGCGCCTGGATGAACTATGCGTTAGGTCTCGTCACGACCCTGGTCCTCATAGCGATCGTGCGGCCGCCGCTCGCGCAGGGCGTCGCGGGCCTCGGAGGCACTGGCCTCCTGTATATAGTCGGCGGGGGCCTGCTCGGCGTGGTCATGGTCGTCGCCACTAACTTTATCTTTCCGAAGATCCCCGCGCTCTGGTCGACGCTGCTCATGTTCACGGGACAGGCTCTGACGGGGGTAATCGTCGACGCTATCGCCCAAGGCAGCTTCTCCGGCCGCAAGCTCGCGGGGACGCTCATAGTCCTGTCTGGCATGGGCGTCAACGCGGCGCTCGATAGGAAGAAGGTCATACGGCGCATGGGGAAAAGGACAGCCTGAATTGCATGGCCCTTTCGCATATGTTGTATAGTTTGGCCTGAAGGGGGAAAACTGGTAGCCTCTTGCCTTCCATTGAAGTATTTCCCTGTCGGACCTGATAAGCGCCACGGTGTCGCCCTCTCTATGGAGCACGACTTTATTGCCTTGAGAAGGGCTCGGTGCCGCTCCTCCACCGAGGCCGACCTGGACCCGGCGATGTCCAGTCGTGAGGATGCGTTCCCTCATCCCGTCGGTCTACAGCTCGACTGCCTGGTCTGTCCTGAAGCGCGACAGCTCGGAGTTGAGCGACTCGCCGAGCTTCCCGATCTTCTCCGCCTCGTCGAGGACGCTCCGCATGGCCACGGAGATGTCGCCGATGCCCGTGGATATCTCCTCCATGCCGCCCGATACCTCGCCGCTAATCTGCTTGAGGGTGGACATGGAGCTGCTGATGCTCCCCGCGTTCTCGTTGATCGCGACTGCATTTTCCTTGACACCGACCGACTCCTCGCGCAGCACGGTCATGGCCTTGAGTATCTGGTCGCCTCCCTGGCGTAGCTCGTTCATGTTGTCGAATATCTCGCCGAGTGACTCACGTAGGCTCTTTACCTCCGTGTCGATCGCCTGGAATGAGGCGGTGGTCTCGGTTCCAGTCTTGGAGGCGTGGTCGATCCTGCCGACGATGTCCGACAGAATCGCGGCGATTCCCTTTGAATTCTCAGCCGCTGCCTCGGCAAGCTTCCGTATCTCGTCGGCGACGACTGAGAAGCCCCTGCCGGTGTCGCCCGCATGTGCCGCCTCGATGGCCGCGTTCATCGCGAGGAGGTTCGTTTGGGAAGAGATACTTGAGATGATACCCGTTATCTCCTGGATACTGCCCACGCTCTCGTTGATGCGCTGAATTTCGTCGAAGGTCGAACCTAGCTTCTCGCCGCCGACCGCGACCGTTCCGGCAAGCTTGTCGATGGCGGAACGCCGCTGATCCGTGATATTGGCGATGTTGTCGATCGAGGCGATCATCTCGGTGACCGAGGCCGTCGACTGCTCGACCATGGCCATCTGGGACCTGATTCGGTCGTTGAGCCCTACTATGCCCTCCGCGATCGATCCAACCGCAGTCGTGGCGGCGCCGAGACTCTGGTCGAGGGTGGCCATCCTCTTGCCTATCGAGACGCCGTTCGCCGCGATCTGCTGGCTCGACGATGAAGCCTCCTCGGCCGTCGCGACGAGGTTCTCCTTCATGGCGATGTTCTCGGTCGAGACCGACTGTATGTTTGCAATAGTCGACTCGAGGCCGCTTTCGAAGGCGCCCAGGTTCTGGGACAGGTGCCCGATCTCGTCCGAGCCCCCAAAGCCGAAGGCCCTCGTAAGGTCGCCTCCCTTCATCGCCCCGATATCCGACTCGATGCCGCTGATCTGTGTCGCAATATTGCCGGTGACGCGGAGGGCAATGAAGACGGCCGCTCCGACGATGAGGAGCATAACGGCAAGCGCGATGATGATACTTCTCGACCTGATCGCCGCAATCTGCTCCGCTATCTCCTGCGATTGTTTATCGATAACGGTATTCGAGATGTCGAGTCTCACCCCGAGCTCGGACACGCAGTCTAGCATTTGCTGTACATGGGAGCGGAAGAGATTCGCTTCGATCTTTCTGAAAGGATGCCCGAAGGTGAGGGTGAACAGCCGGTTCCCCGTTATACCAAGCTCCTTGGTCATGTCCTGTCGCAACGTTTCGATGGTGTTGGAAAGCAACAGCTCGTTGCCGTTGATCAGCGCCGAAAGCCTGCCGATCGCCTTCAGAGAGTCATTGATCGAGGAACTGGCCCCTGCGAGTGTCTTTAGCTCGTTAACTTTGGCGAATAGCTGCTGCATTTGTTTCGAGCTCTCATCGCTCGCCTTGACGGCATAGTCGAAGTTCTGGGCCGCGAGCAGTTGATTCGTGGCCAATTCATGCTTGTTGATAGCGTTGCTTAACTGGGAAATAACGGCCTCTTCCTGAGCCATCTTGTTGATTGGTTCAAAGATTTTGAAATAAAGAGCCGAACCTGCGGCGAACGAGATTACGAGGCTGGCGATGATCAATCCGAGCTTTCGCTTAATAGTCATAAGGTCCTCCAACCGGCTCCATTAACCTAAGATTCCCATTCGTTCCGAGGCGACAGGTTTATCTTACTGAGTATAGATCCATATGAGTGTCCATGTAATTAAAACGGTATACCCCAGCTTTGCTGGGGGACCGAATACTATAGTTTTTGACCTCGACAACCTGCAAATTGCGACATTTTGGAAGCTGTCCCATAACTTTCCGAGTTATGGGACAGCCTCACATTATGAAAAAGGGTTTGAATAGGAGCTTTCCCTTTAAAGGATTTCTAAACTTGACTTTTCTTCGCATCTGATGCATTCTTATGTAGCTTAGTGCTATTTCAGAGGAGTTTTTCGCATGGACGACGATATCCTTACGATTGAAGAAGTCGCACGGTATCTACGAGTGTCCGAACGCACAGTTTACGACTGGGCGCAAAAGGGAGAAATCCCTTCGGGCAAGATCGGTACGGTTTGGCGCTTCAAGAAAAGTGAGATCGAACGCTGGGTAAACGAGAGGCTTTCGTCCAATCGGCCAGCAAGTGTTTTCAGCGTTGTCCAGATCCAAAATATTTTGTCCCCTGACAGGATTCTCTTCCTCAACTTCTCCAAAAAGCGCGACGCCCTGGTCGCCCTTGCCGAGAACCTCGCGAGCGCTCCTCAGATCAAGAGCCGGCAGGAGCTTGTCGCCGAGATCCTCCGCCGCGAGGAGCTTATGAGTACGGCCATCGGAAGGGGCATCGCGATTCCCCACGTTCGGCTTTCCTCGGTGACGGACCTCGTCGTCTCCGTCGGCGTGAGCCAGTCCGACATCATCGACTTCCAGTCCCTCGACGATGTGCCTGTCCGGCTTCTCTTCATGATCGCCGCGGCCTATAACCAGCACGCCTATTATCTGCAGACGCTTTCGTTCTTCAGCTCCAAGCTAAAGAACAACGAGTTGCGCTCCGCTCTCATGGCTTCGAAGACGCCTCAGGAAGTCTACTCCCTCCTCGTAAGCCAGGACGAGAAGTAGGGGTTCGTTCCTCGATTCTCATCAGGGTTACGTAGAACGGGCTGCTCGAACGGGCGGCCCGTTCTATTTCCCCTCGGCCTTGCGAATCGGCCCTCCAGCGTGCTACAGTCCTTAGCTAATCATGGCGCAAAAGGACAGGCTACGTGTTTCTAAAGAGTCTCGAGATATTCGGCTTTAAATCCTTCGCCGATCGCACATTAATAGAATTCTCCGACGGCATATCCGCCCTCCTCGGCCCCAACGGCTGCGGGAAGTCCAACGTCGTCGACTCGATAAAGTGGGTAGTGGGCGAGCAGTCCGCCAGGAGCCTTCGCGCCGATACGATGGAGGACGTGATCTTCAACGGGACGGAGACGCGTAAGCCCTTATCCGTGGCCGAGGTCACCGTCACCATCTCCAACGAAAACGGCCTTTTGTCCTCAATCGACGCACCCGAGATAGCCATCAAGCGACGTCTCTACCGTTCGGGCGAGAACGAGTACTTCATCAACGGCGCACAGGTGAAACTCAGGGAGCTGCGCGAACTCTTCTGGGACACGGGCATCGGGAAGTCGGCCTATTCGGTGATGGAGCAGGGGAGGATCGACCAAGTCCTCTCTTCCAAGCCCGAGGATAGGCGCTACCTCTTCGAGGAGGCGGCCGGCATCACCAAGCACAAGGTGCGCTCCCGCGAGGCGGAGCAGAAGCTCGAGAAGACCGAGGAGAACATGCGCCAGGTCGGCGGCATTCTCGCCGAGGTCAAGCGCAGCCATGACAGCCTGAAAAACCAGTCCGAGAAGACGCTCAAATACCGCGGTCTCCGCGACGAGATCTTCGAGACCGAGCGCGACCTGTACCTCCTTCGCCTGCGACAGTTCGTGCAGGACAAGGACAGGCGCGACGAGGATATCTCGAACAAGACCAAGGAGCGCGACAAGGTCAAGGGCGAGATCGACGCGATCAACCTCTCCCTCGAGGAGAATCTCGATGTCGTGAACGGCATGGAGTCCAAGCTCGTCGAGCACCAGAAGACCGTCTTCGGCCTCGCGGTCGAGGCGCGCGGCAAGCAGGACAAGCGCAAGCTCCTCGCCGAGCGCGTCGCCGAGGCGAAGGGTAAGATGCAGCAGGCCGAGCTACGCGCGAAGAGCCTGCGCGAGAAGATCGAGAGCCTTCACGACGACGAGGCCGAGAAGGAAGGCGAGCTCTCGAGCCTGCGCAGCCGATTACGCGAAATCGAGAAGAACATCGAGAGCTTCGAGTCGGGGATCAAGGCCGCCGAGGCCGGCATCCGCAACAACGATGCCGCGGCGGACCGCGCCCAGGCCGATATATTAGAGCTCGAAGACAAACGAGCCGAGGCGCGCCGCCGTCTCGACGCCATCACCGAAGACATCGTCGCCCAGCTGGACGCCAGGCTCAAAGAGTCGGGCTATTCGGCTCAGGAGAGGGTGAAGGCCGAACAGTCCATCGAGGCCCTCATTGCCGCCGTGCAGGCTAGACTCTCGGGCAAGGGCGCAATCCTCGAGGACCTGCGGTCCCTCTCCGCCACCGCGACGACCCAGTCGCGCGACGCACTGGTCGCCAAGGCGGCGGCCGATCTCACCGAGACCGCCGCTTCGGTAGAGGAGCTCGGAAAGCGATACCAGGAGTACAAGAAGACCACGCCCTCCTTCATCGACGAGTTCTTGAGCCCCGAGGGCATCATCACGAAGAAGCGTGCGATAGACCGCGAGATAGGCGATTGCGATTCCGGCGTCGCCGATAAACGCGAGCGTATAGCCGCCCTCCAGAAGGAGAACAAGGCCCTGGGCGAGAAGGTCGCCGAATACCGCGCCACCCTCGAGGAGCAGCGGGGCAACCGCATCCGCATGCAGACCCAGGCGACGGGCGCCGAGGAGGCCCTGTCGCTCTTGCGGCGCGAGATCGCGGGGCAGGAAGGCTACCTCAAGGAGCTCGAGAACGAGGTCTTCCTCGAGGGGAAGCGGCTTAAGGACTCCGAGGAGGAGCTCGGCGGCATCGACGAGGAGATCGCCGAGATCGAGAAGCGCGGCAAGGACTTGGCCGCCGAGCTCGAGCGACTGGAGAAAGACATCGCCCTCAAGAACTCCGACCTGTCGAAGCGGCAGGAGGAGCTCAAGAAGAAGATGGAGAGGCTCGGGAGCCTGCAAGGCGAGCTCGAACGGCTTCACCTGGGGCTGGCCCAGACGGAGACCGAGATCCGCAACGTGAAGGAGAACTTCGCCGAAGCGTACTCCCGGGACCTCCTGGAGTTCGAGACGCGGATGTTCGAGCTGCAGACGCCGGTGTCCGAGCTGCGCGACCTGCTCGCGGCCCTGAAGCAGAAGCTCAAGGACTTGGGCTCGGTCAACCTAATGGCCCCCGAGGAGTACGCCGAGGTCAAGGAGCGCTACGACTTCCTCTCGGGCCAGCTCGGGGACCTCGAGAAGGCGCGCGAGGACTTAAAACGCATAACCGACGAGATCCGCGACGAGAGCGCAGCCCTCTTCCTCGACACCTACAACAAGATCAAGAAGAACTTCCACAACATGTTCCGCCGCCTCTTCGGCGGGGGCCGGGGCGAGCTCAGGCTCGTCGATCCCGAGCACATCCTCGAGTCGGGCATCGAGATCTACGCCCAGCCTCCCGGGAAGAAGCTCGAGGCGATACCCCTGCTCTCGGGCGGCGAGAAGACCCTTACGGCCATAGCCCTCCTCTTCGCGACCTACATGGTCAGGCCCAGCCCCTTCTGCTTCCTCGACGAGATCGACGCCGCGCTCGACGAGCAGAACGTCATACGCTTCGTAAACCTCCTGCGCGAGTTCGGGCGCATGAGCCAGTTCGTCGTCATCACGCACAACAAAAAGACGGTGACCGGGGCGAGCGCGCTCCTCGGTGTTACGATGGAGGAGTCGGGCGTCACCAAGGTTATCGCCGTCAGGCTCGAGCATTCGGACGGGAAGGTCCAGGCCCCCGATGTGCCGCTCACCGACGTGTCTGACGAGGAGGTCGAGTACGAGGAGGGCCAAGAGCTGCCTCCTCCCCTCGACGACGGCAAGCGCGAGGGTCCGTTCAGGAAGTCCAGCGCGGTTACGGAAGGGGTTTGAGAAGAGCCATGGCCGAGGCGAAGGGCGGCGCTTTTGATTCGGTCAAGGTGGGCTTGTCTTCGCTGCTCTCCCGTCTTCCCTTCGCCAAAAAATCCATATCGAGCGCGCCCGAGCCCTTCTCCGCCATCGAGGACGAGACCCCGTTAGGCGATCTTCTCGAGGCTGACAATGCCGCTCCTGTAAACTCCGGTGCCAAGTCTTCTTTCGCCAAGCCGGAGCTGAGCGAGGCGCTGAAAGCCGCGGTCAAGAGTCCTCCCGTCATGATCGGCATCGGCACAGTGCTCGTTTTCGTGCTCATCGCGGTGGTCGTCTCGATAATCGTCTCGAGTCCGCCACGGGCGGTTAAAGCCGCTCTGCCGTTCACCACGGCGGGCGAAGCTCTCGTGAAGACCTGGCTGCCCCCTCCGGGCGATCCCCTATCTCCACGCATGGAGATGGAGCGGAGCGAGTCCGCTACGTATACCCCGGCGGACGCGGCCAAGATCGGGCTGCCCGACGATCCTCTCCTTATGACTACCTTGGGCGAGCGCAACGATGCCGCAATCGAAGACCTCTACGGGACGGTCCCATGAAAAGTCTTATTCGTCCCCTCACTCTCCTCCTTGCCCTCGCCGCACTGTCTCTCGGCGGCTGCGCCTCGAAGCCGGCAGCCACCGTCGCTTCGCCAGCCGCCGCGGCTTCGGCTCCCGTCGCGCCCGAAGCCGCAGCTCCGGCCGCGCCTGTTCCTGCGGCCCCTTCCCCAGCGCAGGCTGCCGCGCCGATCGTGCCCAAGGAGACCCCCGAGATTTCCTTCCCCTATCGCAGAGCCTCCAGGGTGGATTTTCTCATCGCCTCTTTACACGAGCCGGAGTTACCGAAGAAGGCCGAGGCGGCCGTCGCCGCGCCGAAGGCTCCTGTCGCGGCTGCGGCCCTGCCCGAACCGACCGCGGCGCCAAAGGTCGCGACCGCCAAAACGGAAGCGCCGAAGAGCGAGGAGAAAAAACCTGCGGTCAGAAAGCCCGAAGCCTCGGCTAAAAAGCCTGATGCCGCAAAGCCCGTGAGTAAGGATAAGGTGCAGGATAAAGAGGCCGACGCAAAGAACGCGCCGTCGACGGCCGCTCTTTCTGTCGCGACCATGCCGGAACCGGAAGTGAAGCCGGATATAGGGCGCAACTTCCAGGCTATCGAAGGCGTGCGCTTCGAGATTCCTTTCGAGGGCACGGGCTGGACTTTCCTGGGCGAGAAGACCCAGAAAGAGGGCATCGCCTACGACTCGAGGCGCTTCGAGGGGACCTCTCTCGTGTTCGTGCTCAACCCGGTCAAGGCGGGCGATTACATCCTGCGCTTCCAAAGGCAGGACAGTCTGCGAGGCCTCTCCTACGAGGAGCTGGTAGGCGTTACGGTCGCGCCCAAGAGTTCTGCGAACGTCGAAGCGACTGCCGCGAACCCGGCGACCCTTGGGAACTCGACGGCGACTCCCGTAACACCGGCCGCCACTCTCGGGAACTCGTCATCAACTTCCGCGAAACCGGTGGCGACTCTCGGGAACTCGGCAGCGACTCCCGCGACACCGGCGGCCACTCTCGCGAACCCGGCTGCGGCTGCAGCGAATGTGGCCGTGAACTTGGCGACGCCAGAAGCCGCCCTCGCGCAGGCACGTTCCGAGCTCGCGGCGGGCCGCCCTCAAGGCGCGCTCGAAGCGCTCGATCGGCTCCTTGCCCTCGCGCCCGCGGGCACCGACGAGGCTTACATGCTCTACGCGCGCGCCCTCGAGGCGAACGGCCCGCAGAAGGACATCCAGAGAGCCTACTCCTATTACAAGAAGGTTCGCGACGAGTATCCGGAGAGCGCCTTCTGGGACGAGGCCGCCGCGCGCGCGGCCTACATCGAGCGGCACTATTTCGATATCAGATAGAAGAAGCCTGATCAGTCCTTGTTACTGCGAATTCCTCGGCATAAATATTCAATTTTAACGTCGTGATTATTCAATTTTGACGTCGTCAGTATTGAGTAATCACGACAGGAATATTGAATATTGACGACGGTAAAATTCTCTTCGACCCGCTTGCGTATGAAAGCCGTTATTCGGAGGAGGGTCGAATACCGCGCAGCTCGCTGCGAGGTCGTTCGTTAGCGCGCGAGAGTTCGGGCTATAAAGTCGAGACAGGCTTGGTCCTGCACAAGCCCGAGATGGCTTGTCGCGAAGCTCTTCGCCCTCGATCGCAGGATACCGCCAGATGTCGCGCTACGAGGCGTCACGAGGCCGTCGCCGTCGAGATAGCGCGGCTCATCGCTGCCGGCCCCTCCTGCGGCCTCTAGCGTCTTCATTCCGGTACCGACCATCGCGGTGATGCTAACGCCCCCGGCGCCGCCGTATATCTCCCTGAGGCGAGAACCGACTCTCGTTCTGAATGAAATAGCCTTCGCGATGGCTTCGGCAGCGGATACGGAATCGGGGAGGCCTATCTCTGCGAGGCGCCGGCTGTCGCGCGAAGTCAAGAGCTCGTAGACCGAAGGGTAGCCGCGCATGAGGATGACCATTGTCTTCTCGAGGCCCGAGGCGATCTCCTGCGCGCTCGTGCCTTCTCTCGTCGCGAGCGTTATTAAAGAATCGGGCAGGGCGAGGGCGAGCACAGGATTAGTCGATTCGCCTCCGCTCACGGACGTTCCCGCAAGGGAGGAGTAGGCGCTGCCCGAGCCTTCGAGGGGAGAGCCTGCAATGACGATGCGATGTAGGCTCTCGGCTGCGCCGGGCTTGGCGAGGTACGCGGAGACTATGAGGCCGCCCATGCTGTGGGCCACGAGGTCTACCTTCGCGACACCTCTTTCTCGTTTCACTTTTTCCACGTAGGCGCCGAGGCGAGATGCGGATTCCCCGTTATCCAGCCTCCAATCGTAGGCGAAAAAGTAGACGTTCTCCCTGCCCCGGGCCTTCATGAGCGTGCGCTCGAGGGGAGCGTAGGCGTCGAGCGCATTTGCCCCTGCGTCGATAACGGCCGAGACCCGCTCCCCGCTTCCCATCTCGAGTGCGTCGAGCCGACGCACCGCTTTGCCTACGAGTGAGAGGAGGGCGGGGAAGTCCTTGATCTCGTCGGAATTGTCCCGCGACGCGTCGAAGGGCGGCCATGCGAGTTCGGCTGTCGCGCCGGGGCCGCTCCCCGCGAGCGCTAGCTCTGAGCCCGCTATGCCGGGAACGATGATGACAGGGAGCGCTCCTCTCGGCGTGGGATAGCTCGTCTCGCTCGTCGAGTCTTCTGAACGAGAGGCTTCGGAGGCCTTAGGCGGCGCGGACTCGGCCCGGCTCGCGCTTGTCGCCGAGGAGATCGCCTTCCCTCCGCAGCCCGAGAGCGCGAGAACGGTGCAGAGGATGGCCGTTCCGATCGATGCTGCACGCGGAGCGAAAGGCTTTCGCATAGCGCTTTACTCCGCGCTCTTGGTCGCCTCGACCATGTCGATCGAGTTCAGGCTTCGGTTCATGAGGAGGTTTGCGAGGGCGGCGAAGCCCAGGCTCAAGAGCGCCGCGTAGGCGAGGCTCGCCGGATAGACGGTCCTGCCGAACATGCAGGCGTCGACTTCGGTGGTGAGCACGACGGCGCGGTGCAAGAAGACGCCGAAGACGAGGCCGAGAGCGGTGCCTATGAGGCTTAGCGCCGCGTTTTCGCGATAGACGTACGCGACCACTTCGGCCTTGCGGAAGCCCAGGACCTTGATGGTCGCGAGCTCCCTCTTCCTCTCGGTGACATTGATGCTCGTGAGGGTGTAGATCACGACGAGGGTAAGCAGCCCCGCCGCGACGATTATGACGGCGATTATGTACCTCATGTTGCCCATTATGTTCTCCCACAGCTTCGTGTCCGCGGAGGTGAACGATACGCGCACTATGCCGGGAACGGCGAGGATAGCGCGGCCGAGCCCCGCTTCGAAGGCCGCCCTGTCCCGAGGTGTCTCGAGGCAGAAGAGCGCGTTGAAGCTCGGCCGAACTCCGAAGCCTGCCTCGAAGGCCGCGGGCGAGAGGTAGGCGAAATGGAGCACGTAGTGGTCGGTGACGGCCGCGATCTCGAACTCTGCCCTTTTCCCCTCGAGCTCGACGTCAATCCGGTCGCCAGCGCGCAGCCCGAGAAGTTCCGAGGCTTTGCGCGTGAGGACGAGCCCCTCCTCGGGGAGCGCGAAACTCGAGCCGCCGTCGCGGAACGTGACGTAGCGAGAGAGCGTCTTCGACTCCATCGGGACGGCGAGGAAGGCGTCGAGCTTCGCCGCGCGCGTCCCTTTGCGCAGGCTGCTCAGCGTGCAGCCCTGGAGCGAGAAGGCGTCGGCCGACGCGATCCCGGGAAGGGATCGCAGACCGGCGAGCGCTTTCGCCTCGCCGGCCGCCGTGCCGACCGTGAAGCAGAGCGCATCGTAGTGATATATCTCGCCAAATTGCTTCTTCGTGAGGGCGGCGAGGGAATCGTTCATGCCGAAGCCCGCGACGAGGAGGCCCGTGCAGCCGGCGACGCCGACCACGCTCATCCAGAAGCGCCTCTTGTAGCGGAAGATATTCCGGGCCGTGACCTTGCCGAGGAATCCCAGGCGCTTCCAGACGAAGGTTATGCGCTCGAGGAGCACGCGCTTCCCCGGCTCCGGCGAGCGCGGGCGCATGAGGGAGGCCGGGGTCGCGAGCATCTCTCTGGCCCCGGCGAGGACGGTGGCCCCTCCCGTGCAGGCGAAAGCGAGGAGCACGGCCTCGGACCCGAGGAGAGGATCGAAGGAGGAATCGAGCGGGCCCACGTAATACATGAGCCGGTACATCGAGTAGATGAGAGCGGGCAGGAAACGCATACCCAGAAGCACACCTATCGCGCCGCCGCCCAAGGTGGCCGCCGCCGCGTAGGCGAGGTACTGGGCGAGTATGGATGAGGGTCTATAGCCGAGGGCCTTGAGAGTTCCTATCTCCCCGCGCTTCTCCTCGACCAGGCGCGTCATGGCGGTGAGGCTCACGAGGGCGGCGACGAGGAAGAAGACGAGGGGAAAGACCTCTCCCAATTTACCTACGCGCTCGGCGTCTGAAGAGAAGCCGCTCACGCCCGCGTTTGAGGAGCGGTCGGAGATGAGCCAGTATTTGTCCGAGCCGAGTTTTTTTTCCGCGAAGGCTCGGAGCTCGCGCTTCGAATCCTCGACGAGGCTCTTGTAGGCTGGGTCGAAGGAATCGAGGCGGCGAGCGCCCTTTACGATTATGCGCGCTTCGGTGTAGAAGCTCCCCGTCGCGATGCCCTTCATCCACGGGATTTTCGGCAGGGCGAGCTCTCGGGCGTCCTCCTCGGGCAGGAGGAAGTAGGCCGCAGTCGTGCCCGAGCCGAGGCTGTTCGTTCCCCGCTCATAGGAGATGTAGAGGGGGCTTTGGGCTATGCCCGTCACGATGAAGGACCGCCATCCCGAGCCGCCCTGTCCTTCCCACGGGCCCTCGAGGGTGATCCGCTCGCCCACCTTCGCGCTCCTGCGCCCCGCTTGTCCTATCTCGGCGAGGCACTCGCCCGACCCCGAAGGCAGGCGGCCCTCGAAGAGATGCGGCTCGTCGATGCCTTCTCCCGCGGGCGAGTTCGAGAGGGAGAGCAGTGCGACCGCCGTGCCGGGATCGGATGCGCTTGAGCCCTCGCGGCGGAAGATGGCGTCGGAGCGATAGGCGCCCTCGACTTTTTCGACGCTCGGAAGGCGTGAGAGAGCCTCGATCTCGCTGTGCGTGAAGCCCAGGATCGAGACGACGCTTAAGTCCTCGCAACGGCTTTCGTCCAGCCATGCGTCGCAGCTCCTCTTCATGTCGGGGCAGGTCGCCCTCATGCCCGCGAAGAAGCCCGAGCCGAGGAGCACGATGAGGAAGATCGACACGAAGCGCCCGGGGGAGGAGCCTATCTCGCGGAGCGTAATGCGGAAAAAGTTGCCGCCTCGACTCACCATTCGATGCTTTCGACCGGCAAGGGCGACTCATTCAGCGCGACCTTCTCCAGTCGGCCGCTCTTGAGCTTCACGACCTTGTCGGCCATGGGCGCTATCGCCTGGTTGTGAGTGATGAGGACGACCGTCATGCCGCCCTGCCTGCAGGTCTCCTCGAGGAGGGCGAGGATGGACTTCCCCGTCTCGTAGTCGAGCGCGCCCGTGGGCTCGTCGCACAGGAGGAGCTTGGGGCGCTTGGCGAGGGCGCGGGCGATGGCCACGCGCTGCTGCTCCCCGCCCGAAAGCTGGGAAGGGAAATTATCCTTCCGATCGCCCAGTCCTACCCGCTCGAGAATCGCCTCGGGATCGAGGCGCTCCCGGGATATCTGGGATGCGAGCTCGACGTTTTCCACCGCGGTGAGATTCGCGACGAGATTGTAGAACTGGAACACGAAGCCTATGTCGAATCGCCTGTACTCGGTGAGCATCCGCGAGCCGTAGAGCGCGATGTCCTCGCCGTCCACGAGGACCGAGCCTGAGTCGCAGGAATCCATGCCGCCGAGTATGTTGAGGAGCGTAGTCTTGCCCGCTCCCGAGGGACCGACTATGACGACGAACTCGCCGCGATCGATCCCGAAGCTTAGGTCCGCGAGGGCCTCGATGAGGACCTCGCCCATGCGATAGGTCTTGCCGACAGAGCGCAGACAGATGAAATCCGCCATATACGCTTAGGCCAGTCTTTTCATGTATATCCTGCTCTTGCGGCCGCGGTCGTAGGTCTCTTGCCGTTCGGCAGGCAGGTCGTCGACCGTTGCCGCCTTGAAGCCGATGCCGAGGAACCAGTCCGAGGTCCGGGTGGTGAGCACGAAGACTCCCTCGAGGCCGAGGCTCCGCGCCTTTTCCTCCAGGTAGTCGACCATCCTCTGGCCGATGCCCAGCTGCTTGTAGCTGCCGTCCACGGCGAGGGCCGCGATCTCGGCTTGTTTGGGGCCGTAGCGGTGGAGGGCCCCGCAGCCGCGGATCGTGCCGTCGGTCTCGAAGACCGCGTAGTCCGCGCATTTGCGCTGGAGGTCCTCCTCGGTCCTGCGCACGAGATTGCCTTGCTTGACCAGGCCGTCGATGATCCGCAGGACGTTGGGGATGTCCTCCTCCTTCATAGGCCTGATGTTCTCGAAGGGGTCGGCATGTACCATGACGCCCGATCCGAGAGTCGAGAAGACTTCCTTGAGGACGACGCCCTCTTTGCCTCCGTCGAGGAAATGAACGCGTTCGACGCCTCCGCGGCAGGCGGTCACCGAGTGCTCGAGCATGTCGCGCTCGGCACGGCCCAGGTCCAAGGTCTCGTCGGCGAGGACCCGCTCGGCGGCCTGCACGGTGAGGCGGCTGACTCCTGAGGCGTTCGCGGAAGCTTCGCTCTCGGGCGAGTCGTCGTACGAAGGGTCTATACAGGCCGCCTCGGCGACCGATCGACTGGCGACGCCTTCGCCGCTCACCGCGATGCCTCCCTGCGCGAAAAGCTCGCCCTCGGTGAGGAAGAAGAGTTTGCGCGCCTTCAGGCCCACGGCGAGCTCGGTCGCGAGCTCGATGGAAGAGATGTTGTACGGCTCGCCTATCGCGCTCCATCCTATGCAGGGGAGGATGGGGACGAAGTCATCCTCGAGTGAACGCTCGATGAGATTGACATTCACTTTGTCGACGACTCCCGTTTGCTGGAAATCTATGCCGTTGCGAACGCCGTAGGAGCGGGCGCGCACCCAATTGCCGACCACGGCCTCGACCTTGTTGCGGGCGAGTTGGTTCATGAGCCTCGTTGCGGTGTCGAAGGCGGCCATCTCGATGAGGGGCATGGCCTCGGGCGTGGATATGCGCAGGCCCTCGGCCCGCTCGGTTTCGATGCCGTAGATGGCGAGAAGCTCGTCTATGCGCGCCCCGCCGGAGGGAACGAGGACTATCTTGATGCCGTTCTCGTGGAGGAGGGCGAGGTCGCTCACGAGCCCGGGGAAGGAAGGAT
>Ga0326728_10009306_pt1 | contig 23738 bp, 25 predicted proteins | sample MB3enrmetagenome_FD_207602 | JGI IMG/M metagenome (GOLD analysis project Ga0326728, IMG submission 207602) | Lab enriched peat soil microbial communities from McLean, Ithaca, NY, United States - MB31MN | ecosystem: Environmental > Terrestrial > Soil > Wetlands > Peat | place: USA: New York... | reverse complement strand
GGTCGCAAAAGCGCCGCCGTGGTCAAACGAAGACGCGACCGGACATCCCCATTGCAGCGCGAGCGCCGAGGTGACGTCCTGTTCGGAAGCAAAGCCGAGCTTCTCGATCCAGTCGCCGATGGTTCCGTGGCGCGCGCGCCGCTGAGCTTCGAGCGCGGCCTGCACTTCCACGGGAGTAAGCTTGCCGCGCGCAACCATGAGCAAGCCAAGCGGCATGCGGCTCGCAGTCTGCGCCGGCCGCGCCAGCGAGCGCAGCCGGGAAATCTGCCCCAGCAGCGCCGTCTCCAGACACTTGGGGCCGCAGTAGAAACTGCCGTGAAACACGATGCCAAATCGCCGACCGATGAGTCGCTGCCAGAGCGGCCTTGTGCCCACGCACGAAACCAGGCAGCACACCGGATCGGGACCCGAGGTGCGGCGATGAATCCACGCAGCCGAACGGACAACGCGATCAACCACGGGACTAACAACCGGACTAAGGAAAGTGCGCATAAGAGAGAACTGGATGAATCCAAAGTTGCTGGTTACTGCTTACTGGCTACTCGTTGTTCGGTGCCCGGTTACGAGCCTTGCACGATTACCAACCGTGCATGCTCACGAACGCTGCATGCTTACGAACCTGAAGCCGAGGGCGGCAGCGAAGAATCGACAACCTCGCCGACGCGTAATCCGTACTTGCCGTCGATCACGACCACTTCGCCGCGCGCGATGACACGGCCATCCAGCAGCAGATCGACCGGAGAATTCAGCTCGTTGTCGAGTTCCACCACCAGGCCGGAACTGAGCGCCAGCACATCGCGCAGCATCATAGAGCGCGTCCCGAACCGCAGTTTGACGCCCAGCCCAACATCCAGCAGCCGCCGGTAACGATCGCCTGAGGGCCCGGACGGAATAGGATTCTGCGCCGATTGCGGCGGACCCAGCGGAGTCGAATCGATGGCTTGCGGCGGAGGCGAAGTTGACGGCGACGACGGCGAGGGCGCTGCGGGCTTGCTCTCCACTGCGGCTTTGCTCTCAGCGCGAGCTGAGATAGCCGCCGCAAGAGCGGGGCTCAACCGCAAATCCAGCGCCATGGCATCGCTTGGATGCCGCAGGACGACCGCATAATCGGCGGCTCCAGCCCAGGGCGCCTCTGCCGGAGCTAACTGGAAGCTGACCGAGCCACCGATCTGCGCGCCCACGGTGGTCGCTGCCAGGCCGCTGATCTGACGCAGCAACTCTTCCATGGCCTCGCGGTTCTCGTCCGATATCATCGTCGGGCCTTGCGCTTCCCCTTGCACTTCGCCCTGCACTTCGACCGGAGTGGTTTCGCCCAGAAGCTTTCGCGCCAGCGTCAACCCGGACCGCTGGGAAAGACGGAGCGCCATCTCGCCCTGCACAGCGCCAGCGGCTGTAATCGTGTAACGCAGATCGGAATCGTCTGCGGCAAACGGCTCGGCAGCCAACTCGATGACGTTGGCCTGCGACGTCACCTGCGACAGAACATCCTGCGCGCAGGATCTCCAGGCCTCGAACCAAGCCTGTATCTCGGGTTTGAACAGCTTGAAGGAGGCGGGTTCGGTCATGACGTTTCTGCCCTCATAGTTCCTTCATCGGTATGACATTGGACTGAAGCGCCAGAATGCGGGCCGCCCGGCGCGCTCCCACGCGGACGGGTGAAGCCGACGAGAGCGGTACGCCATCGACATGCAGCACCACCGGCGCGCTCGCGCTGCGCGAGAACGACAGCAGGCTGCCGGGTGCGAGCCGGCTAAGATCCTCGACCAACACATGCAAAGGGGGAGTGGCAAGTTCCATGGAGAATGGGCAATCAAGCAGCTTTTCCTGGATCTGGCGGCGCGCTTCAGCCGGGCTGTGGCGGTGGTGGTAGCTGATGTCGGCCGATATCTTGCGGAGAAGGGCGTTTGAAACCAGGGCTGGCACCGCGAGGTTGAAGGTGCCGCGGGTCTCGGACATCTTGATTTCGAAGCTCAAACAAAGGTTTTTCTCGTCCGGCGCCATCAGGCGCTGCGCCTGGGAGACCTGCTGCGACGCTTCAAAATTGACCACGAGATTGATGGCGTGCCAGGTGCTTTGCAGGTCGCGGCAGATGATTCGCATGACACCTTCGAGAATCTGTCTCTCGATTTCCGTCAGATCACGGTCCGGCTGCCCAGCCTTGCCGTCGCCGCCCATCATGACGTCGATCAGCGGGAATGCGATGGCAAGATCGAGTTGCAGAATGGCCACGGAACCAAAAGGCAGGAGTTCGCAGGAAGCAACGTAGGTACCGTCAGCGATGCGCTGGAGGAATTCGCGGTAGGTGAGGTGTTCCGCCGAAGCCAGAGCGCAGTCAAACACGATTCGCAGGTAGCCTCCGATCGACGTCGTGAGATTGCGCGCGAACCCTTCGTGAAGCTGATTAATAGCCCGTAACTGCTCGGGCCCGATTTGTCCTGCCTGACGAATGTCCCAACTCTGGACCACCGGCCCGGCGGTCTTGGACGCGATGGCGCCTCCAGAGCGCGCCGCTCGCACCATTTCGTCGATTTCGTGCTGATTGAGAACCTTGTCCATCGTCTGTCTGCAATCCTGTTAAGCGCCGGCTCCCTGAGCCCGTGCCGGCTTGCCCTGGGATCCGAGAAAACTCAGCCGCGCCCGCAAACGGACCATGGCCAGCGAGTGGATTTGGGAAACACGGGATTCGCCGATACCAAGCACGGCGCCCACTTCCTTCATGGTGAGTTCCTCAAAGTAGTAAAGCGAAAGCACGCGCTGTTCCTTCTCTGGAAGTTCGGCGACTGCGCGGGCGAGCAGTTCCCGCATTTCCCCCTGCAGGCATTGCGCGAATGGCGTTTCTTCGGGATTCGACGGGACCGAAGCCGCCAAGTCTTCTTCTTTTCCGCTCTGGGGCGACTCAACCCGGAGGCTGCCGATCTCAAGCATATTCAGCTCGGAGAGCAAACTCTGCAGTTCCTCGAGCGGCATCTGGAGTTCGCGCGCCAGTTCGTTCTCGCTGGGGGTGTGCCCCAGCCGGATCGACAGCTGGTTGAGGGTCTGCTCGATCTGGCGGCCTTTGCGCCGCAACTCGCGCGGACTCCAGTCAAGTTCGCGGAGGCTGTCGAGAATCGCCCCGCGAATGCGGAACTTGGCGTAAGAACTGAATTGGACGTGCTTGGACTGATCGAACTTGCCGAGTGCGTCGATGAGCCCGAGTACTCCGGCGTGGACCAAGTCCTCGAAAGGAACGTGGCGAGGCAGCCGTTCATGGATGCGCCGCGCGATGTAACGAACCTGCGGCAGTTGCTCCATCAGGATTCGATCGCGCTCGGCGGCGCCAGGGACGGCGTTGTAATTGTGAACGGGATGCTTGGTCACAAATAAACTCCTCTTCTCGGGGATCTGAACGGTGGGTCGAGGGGCCGATTCATCGCAGCGTCACTCATCGCAGCGTCCCCAGCGACTGCACCGGAATCATGGCGGGAATCTCAAGCGGCGAGAGCACGACCACTTTCGGAAGAAACGGTTCGAGCAAACGCCGCAAGTGAAAACGCGCCGGTGAAGGGCAAAGCAGGATCGGCGCGGTTTGCGCCACCTGCTCGCCCGCAAGCTGCTTTAAGCTGTCGAGCACGCGCCGGATAAATGAAGGCTGCAGTCCGGTCGACGTCGCCGGCAGGGCCTGGGGCGCATAGGCGCGGCTCAGTTCCTCCTCGATGGAATGGTCGAGCGTGAGCACACGCAGCCCGCCATCGTCGGAAAGCAGCGGACGCACCAGGGCGCGGCCGAGCGCTTGCCGCGCCGCCTCCACCAGCAGCACCGGATGCTTGGTGGCAGCCGAGACGTCAAGCAGAGCTTCGAGAATGGTGGAAAGGTCGCGAATGGACACCTGCTCGCGCAAGAGCTGTTGCAATACCTTTTGCACCTCTCCCAGCGAGAGCGTTTTCGGAACCAGTTCTTCGGCCAGCTTGGGATGGCTGTCGCCCAGGCGGTCCAGCAGGCGCTTGGTTTCATGCCGGGTCAGCAGTTCATAAGCATGCTGCCGGATCATCTCGGCAAGATGGGTGGAGAGCACCGACGTCTGATCGACGACGGCATAGCCGTTGGTCAGTGCCTGCGATTCGAGAGCGGGCGCAATCCACAACGCCGCCACGCCAAAAGCGGGCTCGCGCGTCGGCGTACCGGCAAGCTGCGGCGGCGAAAGCTCCGAACTGATGGCCAGCACGCGGTCCTCGAGCATTTCCCAGCGGGCGATTTCGACACCGCGCAGCGACACGACATATTCACGCGGCTTCAGGCGGACATTGTCGGTAATGTGAATCGGCGGGACGATAAAGCCGAGCTGCACGGCCAAATTGCTGCGCAGGGCCTTGATCCGCGCCAAGAGCTGTCCGCCCTGTTGCGCATCGACCAGAGGCACCAGGGCGTAGCCAACCTCGAGCGAAAGTTCGTCCAGCTTGAGCATGTCCTCGATGGAGTCGGATTTTGCCCCTTTCTTGTCTTTGTCACCGGATGCCGCCGCCGCGCCCGCCGCCGCCGAACCGTCTTTTGCCGCATCGGCATCGCCAGCAGGCAGTCGAGTCGCAAGCAAAGTGGTCACAGCTCCCAGCACGAGGAAAGAGAATTTCGGCAACTCGGGAATCATCGCCAGAGCGAACATCACGCCGGCTGCGATTTGCAGCGGACGCCGGCGGGAAAGCAGTTGGGTGCCGAGATCGATGGAGAGTGTCGAGCCCGAAGACGCGCGGGTGACCACCATGCCTCCGGCCATCGAGACCAGAAGCGATGGAATCATGGTGACCAGGCCATCACCCACGGTAAGAACGGTGTAAGTCTTGAGGGCTTCGCGGAAGGGAATGTCGAGCTGGAAAACTCCAATCAGAAATCCGGCAAGAATATTGATGCCGGTGATCAGGATGGTGGCGATCGAATCGCGCTGGTTGAAGCGGGCGGCGCCATCCATCGCGCCATAGAACTCGGCATCGCGCGCCACCTGTTCGCGGCGGGCGCGCGCCTGGTTTTCGTCGATCAGGCCGGCGTTCAGATCGGCGTCAATCGCCATTTGCTTGCCGGGCAACGCGTCGAGAGTGAAGCGGGCGGTAACTTCGGCCGTACGCACGGCGCCGTGGCTGACGACGATGTATTGGATGGCGATGAGGGCAAGGAACAGTACGAAGCCGACGACGTAGTTCCCGCCGACCACAAATTGGCCGAACGCCTCGATCACGTGCCCAGCCGCGGAAGCGCCTTCGTTGCCGTGCAGGAGGATGCGGCGGCTGGATGCGAGGTTCAGCGAAAGGCGGAACAGCGTGAGCAGGAGCAGCAGGCTGGGGAATACGGAAAACTGCGCCGGCCGCAAAATCTGCAATGCGCTCAGAAGCACGAGCACGCTGGCGGCGATGCTGGTCGCAAGCAGGAGGTCGAGCACGACCGCCGGCAGCGGAACCAGCATGACGAAGACCAGGCTCACTGCCGCGATCGGAACGATCCAGTCGCTCAGAGGATTGCGGGCGGGCGTGGCGGCGGCTGCGGTAGCCATCAGCGGACGACCTCCCTTTCTCTCTCACGCCCGGCGGCGTCGTACGCGGGGCCAGCGGCGGCGGGCTTTGCTCCGGCCTGGGCTCCGGCTGCCTGGGCCCGCGCCTGGGCGCGGTAAATGGCGGCGAGAATTTCAGCAACCACGGCGTAGAGTTTGGGCGGCACGCTCTGGCCGATTTCGACCGTGCGATAAAGCAAGTGCGCCAGCGGCTTGTTTTCGACCACGGGAATGTTGTTCCAGCGCGCGATGTCGCGAATCTCGGCGGCAAGCAGGTTGCGGCCCTTGGCAACGACCACCGGCGCGGGCATAAGCGCGTTGTATTCGAGCGCCACGGCGTAGGCAGTCGGGTTGGTGATCACGACGGCGGCGCGCTTGGCATCTTCGAGCATCTTGCGCCGCCGCAGTTGGCGCTGCAGCCGGCGAATGCGCGACTTGATCAGCGGATTCCCTTCCGTCTCCTTGTATTCGTCCACCAGTTCCTGCCGGCTCATCTTCAGTTCGCCTTCAAAGTGGCGGTGCTCGAACAGGTAATCGAGGAACGCCCATAGCAGGAGCATCAGGGCCGCCTTCCAGCCCATCTCAAACACGCGCGAAGCGGCAAAACCGGCAAGGCCGCGCAGGTTGCGCGACGGCAGGTTGATCAGCGTAATCCAATCGCGCCGCAGGCATGTGACTGCGATATAGACCACAGCCGATCCCGGCAGCGCGCTTTTCAGAAACGAACGCAGGGCGTGGATCGAAAACAGTTGCTGGAGGCGCGTTGCGGGCGAGATGCGCGAGAGCGTGGGCAAAAGCGAAGTAGGCGCGAACACCAGTCCGCCTTGAGCGACGGCGGCGGACAGCGCGACGATCCAGCCCAGACCGAGGGCCGCGCCCGTGGCGGCAAAGAGCGAGGCATGGGTGAAGAGCGGCGTCAGCGATCCCGGGCCGATGCTGTTCGAAATGGTGCCCTCCAGGCAATCGCGCAAAAACCCACCCCACAAGCGGGGAAACGACCCGAGCTGCGTAAACAACACCAGCGTCGCGGCCACGCTGGACGATGCGGCGATAAGATCGCGGCTGCGCGCCACCTGCCCTTTCTCGCGCGCTTTCTGCCGCCGCCGCGGAGTTGCCTGCTCGGTTTGGTTTGCTTGCGGCATAGGTACACGTCGTCAACGAGCGAGCTTCAAAATCCTCTCCGAGGCTTCGAGCGCGCGCTCGAAGCGGGCGTCGAAAAAGCGGGGCCAAAAGCCGGCCGCGCCCATCAGCAGGCCCAGACCCAACAGGTTCTTGAGCGAGATCCCCAGAAACAGCACGGGAAATTGCGGTGCGGCTTTTCCGAGAAAACCGAGCGCCACATCCGCGAACAGGCTGGCCACCAACACCGGCGCTGCCATCTGCACTCCCGCCACCCACATTCCATTGGCAAAAGCAAGCATCGCCGCCGTGCTCGGCCAGTTCCACGACAGGTGTCCGGGAGGCAGGTACTCGAAACTTCTGCCCAATCCGCGCAGCAGCCAGTGCGGAACGCCGAGCTGGATGAAGAGCACCAGCACCACCAGCTGATAGAACGTGGCGAGAACGGTGGAGTCGGCGTCACTGTCCGGATTCAGCACGCTGGCCAGCGAATAGCCCATTTGCACGCCACAAACCTGTCCCGCCAGCTGCGCGGCCTCAAAGAAAATCTGGAAGGTGAAGCCGAGCACGAAGCCGGTGAAAAACTCTCCTGCCAGCACCAAGGCGGCGGCCGGCGCGGTCATCGAAAAAGCGCTCACATGCACAAGCGGCGACACCAGCACGGTTAACAAAACAGCGAGGCCGGTTTTGATTCGCGGGGGAATCGACGCGCTGCCCAGAAACGGCGCCGATACCAGCACTCCGCTCACCCGTGCGAGCGCGATCATCCAGGCGATGAGCGCCTGATCGAGCGGAATGGTAAAACCGGTATTCATTGTCCTCTCACGTCATTCATTTGTTCGCCATGCGAGTGTTCGGCCACGCCTTCGGCCTGTATCCCTCACCGCAGCAGTCTCACCTCAGCAACCCATGAAAGTCACTCCACAGGCCGAGGGTGAACACGATCAGCTTGCGCAGCATCCAGGGCAGAAACAGAAAGGCTGCGACCGCCACTGCGGCCAGGCGCGGGACGGTCGAGATCGTCTGGTCCTGCAGCGACGTGAGCACCTGCCCGACGTTCACCAGCAGGCTGACCACGGTAGCGATCGCCAGCAGCGGAGCCGCCAGAAGAAATGCCGCTTCCAGCGTGCTGCGGACTAACGAGATCGTTTGCGCCGTTTCCATTGATTCCTTTCAGGCAAAACTCCGCATCAGCGAACCGATCAGCAGGTTCCATCCATCGACTACGACAAACAGCAGAATCTTCAGCGGCGTCGAAATGACCACCGGCGGCAGCTGCAACATTCCCACCGAAGTCGTGATCGCCGCCGTCACCAGATCGATGACGAGAAAAGGAAGAAACAGCGCGGCCCCGATTTTGAATCCGGCCTGCAACTCCGAAAGCAGATACGCCGGCGCCACAATCCGCATTGAGAGATCCTGTGGCGAACTGGGGCGAGGCTCTTTCGCCAACTCGACGAAAAGTGCAAGATCTTTTTCCCGTGTGTAACGGAGCATGAATTGACGCAGGGGCGTGGAAGCGCGGTCGAGCGCGGCCATGGCAGTAATGTGTCCCGATTGCAGCGGAACGAAGGCCTGCTCATAAACCGCCGCGCCTACCGGCTGCATCAGAAAAAACGTGAGAATCAGAGCGAGCCCGATCAGCGTCTGATTCGATGGCGCCGTCTGCGTGCCGAGCGCCTGCCGCAGAAAGTGGAACACGACGAGCAGCCGCACGAACGGCGTCATGGAAAGCACGATCGCCGGCAGCATCGTCAGCAGGGTGAGCAGCACGACGATATTCCAGGGCGCCGATCCGCCCGGCAGATTGAGCGTCGAACTGGCGGCGGTCTGGCTCGCGGTCCGTGCCCACAAGTCCGGGGTTAAAGCGGCGAGACAAACCAGGAGCAGAGCCGCCGTCGAGATTCGATCCGCCGATTTCTGGCCCAGCCGGGGCAGTGTCATTCGGGGCCTCCCGGGGTGCGCTGCTCCGCAGAGGGCACGGAAGCCGTTGCTTCGCCCGTGTCGGCGTCCGGCAAGTGTGCCAGCAAAGCGACCGACGACGGTCCACAGCCGATCAGAAATCGTTGCCGCTCGAATTGAATTACCGCGACACTGCGGCGCTCGCCCAGAGCCGCAGTCTGCGAGACAAACAGCCGCTTCGGTTGCCGGCACAGGCGATTTCCAATTTCGCGGCGCAGCTTTTCAAATCGGCGGCGCAACGCAGCCAAAAGCTTCGCCAGTGAAACTTGTGGACGCGGAAGTTCGATCAGCTTCGCTCCGCTGCGCGCGCCGTGCGCGAGCGTGCCCGAGCGGTTTCCCGAGTTTGTTCCGGGAGCCATGGGCGGGTTGGCGGTGATGTTCATTCAGGCAAGCTCCGTCAGGCGCACGGCAACATGATTATTGAGAATTTCGAACTCGCTCCAGGCAATCAGCACTCCGTTGATGCGCAACGGCACATCTTCTCCAACCGTCCAGCGCGTATCGATGAGCCGTCCCACAAACAGGCCGACGAGGTCTCCAACGGTGAAATTGGGCACCGGAATCTCGACCGAGAAAAGGCAGGGCAGAGTCTCGACGCGCGTCCACGGATCGGCGGCGGGAGTCTCGATTTTGGCGGGAGCGGGAGCTGCTGCTGCTGCGGCCATTACATCTGCACCAGAAATTCCGTGAAGTAGACGTTATCGAAACCCAGCTCAGGCGCCCGTTCCTGCAGCGCTTCGAGGAGAACGGCTTTGAGTTTCTGTTTGCCTTCGGGCGCGAGCAGTTGTTCCGGCTGCGCGCTCGACAGTACAGCGAGGGCGGCATCGCGAAGAGCGGCCATCGGCAGATCTTCCCGTTTGCGGGGCAGAGCCCGCGAAAAACCCAGCGTGATCCCGACCCGGAGATAAGCGCGTGGCCCGCCTCCGCCGAGATCAACGACGAAGCCTTCAAGGGGGAGAGTGTTTTCCGCGTCGCTTTTGGCTCCGGTTTCGCGTGAACTGGCATGCCACACAAAGTACAGGGTGCACGCCGCCACCGCGAGGAAAGCGACGGCGTAGAGCGGAACTTTGCTCTTGCCGTGTTTCCCATGGGCCGTGCCTGCGCCGGGCGCGACCGAGTCCAAAGGCCCAGCCGTGACCGTGGCCTCACCCGGGAGAGAGGTCGGCGCGGGCTCCTTTTTCAGTCGCGCTTTGGGCATGCCGCGAATAAGTGCACGCCGCGCGCCGCGCCCCCGCTTCCATGCCGCACCAAAGGCAGAGGCTCAAGCTAGACCCCAAGTTGGACTGAAAATGGGCGAATTCAATCGCTTGGAGCGGAACCTCTACTTGCGCGGCCCGGCTGCCCAATGGATATGCGGGGAACGTCCGCAGCCCTCTGAGAACGTTCCCATGAAAGCCCTTTAAGAAACCGGCGACTTCCGAATTCAGCCGAACCGTGCCCGAGCACCATCGCACTGCAACGCTATTGCTTGATGTTGATTGTGTCCTGCGCGATCTGGTCGAAAGTTGTCACCACGCGGGCGTTGGCCTCGTAGCTCCGCTGCGCCACGATAAGATTGGCAAACTCGGTGGCGATGTCCACGTTCGACTGCTCGAGCGCGCCGCCGGAAAGCGTGCCGAGACCGCCCGTAGTCGGCGCACCGATCGTGGCCTGGCCTGAAGCCAGGGTCGGCTGGAAATCGTTGTCGCCGGTGCGCGAGAGTCCTTGCTCGTCGGCAAAACTGGCCAGCGCAATCTGACCCACGGTTGCCGTTGTCCCATTGCTGAAAGAGCCGGTAATGGTTCCATCGGACCCGATGCTGAAATTCTGCAAAGTGCCGCTGGCGGTTCCGTCCTGCTGAATGGAGGAGGTGCTGCTGGCAGCGGCCTCCTGTGTGACCAGCCCGACGCCCGCGGGATTCGTCAAGTGCCAGGTAAAGCTGAGTTGATTGGCGCCGTCGGCAAAAACGGATCCGTTGGGCGGCACCGTGATGGTCGGGTTCGTTAGAGAGGCGCCGCCATTGGTCGGCGTGATGCTCTTCAGTGTTCCGTCGCCGTTGAAGTTCAGCGTGCCGCTGGCAAGCGTCACAGGAGGCGCGGTAGCAGAACCGCCAAGATCAGCGGCGGGAATCGTCACGGTATAGCCCCAGGTATTAACGACGGCCGGCGTCCCGGCCGAAGCGTTCACTCCATTGGCTCCAGCGCCTGTGTTCCAAGCCAGTCCGGTCGTTTCGCTGGTCGCGGTGAAGTCGCTGGACGTCCCTGTCGTATTGGCCGTGATATCGATCACGCCGTTGCCCTCGTCTGCGGCCGTGACAGCGGGGTTGGCCACGGTGCCGGTGCCATAGCCGCCCGCACCATCCCCGGCGCTGTCGGCGGTGTTGCCGTTGATGGCATTCACCAGATTGGCTACGGTGTCTGCGGTGGTGGCACCGATCAGAACATCGTTGGTCCCGCTGCCGGGCGCGGTGTTCGTGAACGTGTAGGTCTGGCTGCCAATAGTCACAGTTTGACCGTTAGTGGGCAGAGAAGTCATGCTCAGCGTTCCGGTCGCTGCTGCCGCGGTTACCGCGGGTGTCCCGGGCGTGTTTTCGTTGGAGTAGGTAAAAGTAACCACATGACTGCCACCCAGAGAGTCGTAGACCGTTGCCTGGGTCGTGTAGGTTGTACCGTCGGCCGATTGGGCATCGAGGTTCGATGTGATCGATACGTTCTTGGTCACCGAAGCCGGACTCACCGTCCCCGCTCCCAGGTTGAGAGAAGTCAATCCGCCGCTCGAGTCAATGACGCCATTGGTCGCTGGATACCCGAGCACTTGCTGCCCATCGGCAGTTTCGAGCAGGTTGTCGGTTCCTACTTCGAAGTTGCCCGCGCGGGTGTAACTCAGCTCGCCATTTTGACTGACCACGAAGAATCCATTGCCGTTGATGGCGACATCGGTTGCGATGCCGGTTGAGCTCACATCGCCTTGGGTGAAGTCGGAGGGTTGCGAGCTGACGCTAACACCGGCGCCCTGCTGAATCGGGTCACCCGCTCCGTCCGAACCCAGGTTCTGATAGAAAAGGTCCGCGAACTGGATGAGCTGATCTTTGTATCCAATTGTGTTGAGGTTGGCCAGGTTGTTGGCAACAGTGGAAAGCGCGGTGGAACTTGCGTCCAGTCCAGATAATGGAATCGAAAACGAAGGCATAGAGGCTCCTTAATGGGTGAAATTAGCGATTGCACTAGCAATGGAATTGGATTGTGCTGCACTTGCTTGCGTGTTTGAGCTTGACGTCCCGCTGACGTCATTGACCAGCGTCTGCATGAGTTGCTCCATCTGCGTGAGTTCGCTCAACGACTGAAACTGTGCCAGCTGCGCCACAAACTGATTCGGATCGAGAGGGTCGAGCGGGCTCTGCGCCTTCAATTGAGCGCTCAGCAGCTGCAAGAACATGGTGTCGAGGCCTCCGGTTGAATCGGTCGACGAAGAGGAACTCGTGGAAGAACTCGATGCCGCAGCCGATGTGGCCAGATTCCGAGTTGTTGGCGATTGTAGCGGCGGAATATACATTGACGCCTCCTAAGCAAGAATGCTCACGCGCGAATCCGGTCCCAGGGCCGGGATCGCCGCGCTTATTTCCGGTTCGTTTGCTGGCTCATCAGCCGGCGTACTTCCTCCGCCCGAAGTCGCGCCATAGTTTCGGCCCTGGGGGAGATGTTGGCCCGGCTGTCCCTGCTGAAAACCAGTGGCAGTCTGAATGCTGGATCGCGTGTTGGAAAAATTGACTGCTGTCAGATTCAGATGCTGATTATTAAGGCCGGTTTCCAGTCCTCCAACTTCCGAGCTGAACCAGCGCGCCACATCGCGCTCGCCGTGGATGGAAATGCCGACCTGGCTGCGCTCGATGACCGTTCTGATTTCCACGTTCCCGAACGCGCTGGTATGAATTCCAACCTGCATCTGCAGCGGGCCAGAATCAGACGCGGGGTGCGCTCCAGATGTAACGCCCGGCTGCGCGCCCGTGTCGAGCGGCGCCGAGTCGAGCATCTGGTGTGGTGGCGCCGGGGGTGCTTGCTCCGGCGCGGAGGAAACCGAAACGCTTGGCGTGGACGCGGCTGCTACTGGCACGGCCGCCGGGAGAGGAGTACCCGCCGCCGCGGCGTCCGAGGCATTGGCAGCTGGCGAACTGGAGGCCAACGTTGAGGCGATGGCCGCCGGAGCCGCCGCAGGTTGTGGCGTCGCGGTGGTTTTTGGGCTGGAAGGCGATGTTGGCGCGCTGGTGTTGGAGAGTTCCTGTGTAGAAGCGTCGGCTGTCGCCTGCGTTACTAACTTTTCCGATGCCGCCAAACCCGAGCCGGTCGAAGCACTCCGCGGTGCGCTTGTGTTGTCGACGAGCGACTGGGACTCGCTGCTTGTCGCCTCACCGCCGCGCGCCGCCATGAACTCGCCTGCTGCTTGCGTCTGAGTCGAGATGCTTTCCCCTGTGGCTGCCGAAGCCGCGTATGTTGTCTCGTGCGCGTTTGCCGCCCGTCCGCAGTCGAAAACTGTACTACTCATCCCGTCGACCCGAGTTGTTGACGCGACGGTCGCCGCGCGGTTCTGAGTAAGAGTGTCGGCCGCTTGCGATGCTTTTGCCACTGCGTGCTCGCCAGTGCCTGAAGCCAAGGGTGAACGCAACGACGCTGGCGTTTCCTGAGGGGCTGTGAATTTACTTGCCGTCTCAAATGCCGTTCCGGAGGATGACGGGATCACAACCGCGCTCGTAGAAAGCGCAGGATCCGAAGGCGAGAGCACGGCCGCGGGCGACGCTGGTTGGAGTGGAAGGTGAAGAGCATCACCCTCGGCCGTCTTGCCATGTGGAAGACTGTTGCCGCCATTGTCATCCATTACCCTGAAGAGTTCATTGCCGCCAGACGCGGCGTTTCCGTCGGCAGGAGCCGCACTCGAAGCGCTGTCGGTTGCGAGCATAGGCTCGGCGCCAACAAGCATGCCATTGAATGCGACCGTCCCGGCCATGCCGCCCGTTGCATCGGACGAGGACAGCGCGGGCTCGGCGGTATTTCCTGCCAGCGTGGGATTTGTTACTGCAAAAGAAGCGCGGGATAGGCCGGCCAAAGAGTTGTCGGTGGAACCAATACCAGCGGAAGAAGAAACGGTGCCGTTGTGGTCTGGCTGCGAGACGAGGGAAATCGCTGCATCGCCGGCCTTCGTCGGTGATGTTGCCGTCGGATTGATAGTGGCGGTGGTTGTGGACAGCCGGCCGGGCGCGCCTACAGTCAGCGGTGAGATGGACAGAGCCGGAACCGGAGGCGTCAAGCTGGCGTCAACCGCACCTGTAGACGTGGCCGTTGGACTGATCACGCTCTTGGTGTCGATTGAGCCCTGAGCCGGTGAGAACATCGCAGGTGTGGCTGCGCCCTCATCGAAAGGTGTCAGCGTGGCAGCAAGGGAAGCGGGAAATGGGTTGGATGTGTCAACGCTCGCTCCTGGTTCGGCCCGCTGGGCCGCGGACGCAACAACAATGTTGGAACGGCCCGGTTCCGGAGCGGCGGTATTGGTTGGAGGATTGGCGGTTGTTGCCGCACTACTAGCGGCGAGTTTCCCGCCCGCCATGCTATTAGCTGCTGTTGCTGCAGGTCTTGCTTTCGCGCCCGCTTTTGCACCCAAGCCTGCATCGGAGCTAAGTCGTGCCGGAGGCGTCTGCGCCGTGGCCGCATGTCCCGCGACTTGCGCGGACGAGGCGCGCTCCGAAACATTCCCCGGAACTCGGAAACTGGTGGGCGTAGTTTCCGCAGCTCCTGTCTGGCTGCTTACCGACTGCACCAGCGCGGCCGAGAAGCTTGTTCCTCGCGCGTTTGTATCCGGAGCGCGGGTACTCACGTTGGCTGCAGGATCCGGATTGGTCATCGCGTCGACTCGCATAGCGTCAGACGATTTCTGTGCATGTCACGCACCAAGCGCGACTCAGCCGCTTCGCGGTCGGGGTCAGTGCGCGACTGAGATTCAGTTTCAGTGAGTTACATGGAACACGGCGGCCCGGAGGGCCGAGCTGGAAATCTGGCCAGGTTCTCTTGCGCGGCAGATCTTGCCGTGCGGAACGGAACAGGGCGGCAAAATCAGCCGCTTCGCCGGTGCCAGTGCTGCAGGAGAAATGCGGCGTCCATCTCGCTTTGCTGGCGCCGCGCTTGTTCAATTTGGTAAGTCCGGTGTTCGCGTGCGCTCAAAGCCTCAAGAACATCCCGCTCGCGCAGCGCTCGCCGGTAGGCTTCGGCGGCCTGCTGGCGCAGGGCCTCAAGCTTCAGAATGTGCTCTTGCAATCGCGTCCACTGTTCCCGTAATTGTTGCTGCTGCAGAAGTGCAAAATGAAGTTCCGCGCCCATTCGTCCGCCAGCCAGCGACTTTGCATCGGCGCGCTCCGATTCGTCGAGAAAATGCTCAAGCGCAGCCCGCGCTTCGTGTGCCCGCGCCAGATCGAGCGAAGCCCGCTGTAAGGCCAGCGCACGTTGTCGCTCCAGGGCCTGGCGGAGGCGGAGCACGGACGCGAATGCAAAACGGAAGGCCATGTGCGTTATGCCGAAAGCGCCATCAGCTTTTCGAGCGAGTCCTCGATCGTGGCGGCCTCGTCCGGGGATTGCATCAGAAAGTTCTGCAACGCCGGCATCAGCGCAATCGCACGGTCAAGGTCGGGGTCGCTCCCCTTCTGGTAGGCGCCAATGCGAATCAATTCCTCCGACGCTTTGTAGGCCGCAAGCAGTCGCCGAATTTGGCCTGCTTTCGCCTGATGCTCACGCGTCGCCACCGCCGACATGATGCGGCTGATGCTCGCTAGTACGGAGATCGGCGGATAGTGGTTCTCGGCTGCCAGCCGCCGGTCCAGCATAATGTGGCCGTCGAGCAGGGCCCGCGCAGCATCCACCAGCGGATCATTTTCGTCGTCGCCCTCCATCAAAACCGTGTAAAAGCCCGTGATCGTACCCGAGCCGAATGCTCCCGCGCGCTCAATCAGCCGGGCCAGCATCGTAAACACCGAAGGCGTGTAGCCCTTGGCCGTCGGAGGTTCGCCCGCCGCCAATCCGATCTCGCGCTGCGCCATGGCCAGTCGGGTAAGCGAGTCGACCACCAGCAAGACGTTTTTTCCTTGCGCGCAGAAATACTCGGCAATCGTCGTGGCCGCGAAAGATGCCCGGATCCGCAGCAGCGGGTCCTGGTCGGAGGTGGAAACCACGACCACCGAGCGCCGCCGGCCTTCTTCCCCAAGCGAGTGCAGCAGTTCGCCCACTTCGCGTCCGCGTTCGCCGATCAGGCCGAGTACGGTCAGGTCGGCATTGGTGTTACGCGCCATCATTCCGATCAGCGTGCTCTTGCCGACGCCGCTCCCGCCGAAAATACCCACGCGCTGGCCGCGCCCGCAGGTGAGAAACGCGTCAACCGCGCGAATGCCGCACCCGATTGCTTCGTGGATGGGCGAGCGTGCCAGCGCCAGCGGCGCTTCGTGATCGAGGTAGCGGCGCTCGCGGCAGGCAGGAACGGGGCCTTCATCCATCGGCTCGCCCGTTCCATCGAGCACACGCCCCATCAGCTCGTCGCTCACACGCAACGATGGCCGCCTGCCCCGCACAATCACCCCATCGCCATAGCGGATGCCGGTGGGCCGGCGCAGCGTCATGGAAAGCACGGTATTCCCGCGAAACCCGACAATTTCTCCCGGCCAGCTCTGCCCCCGCGAATCGACGACTTCGCAGGCCTCGCCCACGGTCGAGAAGGGACCCTCCGATTCGATCAGCTGCCCCACCACCTGCGTGACTTTCCCGCGCCAGCGCAATGGCGAGGTTGTCTCGAGATGCGAAAAATATGCGGAAAGCAGCGGTGCGGTCGTCTGTGCGGTCATCGGCGCATCCCATTCGCGGGCCCGCTCCCATCCGGTCTCTCGGCCAGCAGGTCGAGCAATCCCGTCTCAATCTCCTTGAGCTGCGACTCAATGCCAATCTCGGTCGTCCCCAGCGAGGTGTCGACACGGCATTCTCCTGCGCCGAGGCCCGCATCTTCGTGAACCTCCGGAGCCGGCATGCCCTCCATCTGGATCGCGAAATAGTGACGCCAGTCGGCGGCTTCCTGCGGAGAAACATACAAGTCGACGCGGGTCGCGGCGTCGAGTTTTTCGAGGGTGACGCGCACGATTCCCGCCAGCGTATGCGAATCGAGCTGCACTTCGCGATGCAGTATCTTGCGCGCAATGGAGAGCGCCAGCTCGACCACTTCTTTCTCGATGCGGCGGTAGTAAGCTGTGCGTTCGCGCTCGAAGGCAGTGACCGCCTCGAGGATCTGTTCGCGGCTGTGCGCCGTCGCCGCCTCGGCGGCGGCGCGAAACTGCTGTTCCGCCGCCTGCCGGCCGCGTTCGAACGCGTCTTTTTCGGCGCGGCGCAGGCGCTCTTCTTCAGCGTGTTCGCTGCCGGCGCCGGGGGATGCGGCCGCACCCCCGGTGTGCGCCTCCATGTAGCAAAATAGCTGCTCCGCCGGCCCGCGCTGCAGCTTGGGTGAGCTAGACGACATACTCTTCCTGATCCTCCGCACCCAACACCAGCTTGCCCTCGGTTTCCAGACTGCGCGCCACATCCACAATTTCGCGCTGCGCCTGCCCCACGTCGCGGGCGCGCACCGGCCCCATGATCTCCATGTCCTCCTTCAGCATGTCCACCGCGCGGCTCGACATGCATTTGAAGACCAGGTTCTTCAGCTCCTCGCCCGCCCCGCGCAATGCCAGCGCGAGTGTCTTCTTTTCGAGCTGTCCCAGCAGTTCGCGGATTCCCGCTTCCGGCACTCCGATCAGGTCTTCGAACGTGAACATCAGGTTGCGTATGGCCAGCGCCATTTTCGAATCTTCCCGCTCAATGTTCTCGAGAATAGTTTTGCTCGCCGCCGGCTCCATCTGGTTCAGCATGTCGGCGGCGCCCTTGAATCCCGCATACGCCCGCCGGCTTTGCTCGCCCATAGATTCCAGCCTCTTGTGCAGCGCCACCGACACCTTCTGCGCTACTTCGGGCGAGAACTGGCGCAGTTGCGCCAGCCGCTTGATGGTTTCGGCGCGCATTTCTTCCGGCAGGCATACCAGCAGCGCCGAGGCCTGGCGCGCGTTCAAATGAGCGAGGATCAGGGCGATGGTCTGCGGGTGCTCAATCTCGAGGAACTTGGCCAGTTGCTGCGGGTCGGCGTTCTCCAGGCTGTCGAGCCGCACCACGCTCATCTCCAGCGATTTCGAAACCTGCTCCAGCAGCTGTTTTGCATTGGCCTGCCCGAACGCCTTGACCAGCAGCTTTTCCGCGTAGTCGGCGCCACCGGTCGCCACATAGCTCTGCGTCAGCGTGAGCTGGTAGTACTCTTCGAGCACCTGCACCGCGGTTTCCGGCTTCACGTTCTGCAGTTGGGCGACACACTGCGTCAGCCGCTGTACGTCGTGGTCGGAGAGGTTGCGGTAGATCTGGCTCGCCGACTCCACGTCGAGCAGCACCATGAGGATGGCGGCCTTTTGCAGTCCCGGACTGGCAGGTGCGAGCAGCATTGCGTCTTATCGATCTGGCCTTGTCTATCTGGCTTTGGGTTGATCCCGAATCCAGGTTTGCAGCAGCCGGCTGGCCGTCGCCGGTTCTGCGTTGATCTTGTCGCTCAGTTCTTTCTTGATGGCGGTCGCCCGCCGCGCTTCCTCGCTCCCCGGAGGCAGTTCAATGGCCGCCAGCGCTTCCCGCGCGATTGCCGGTTTGGTGCTTGCCGCCTGCGTCAGCCTCTCCGGAATCTGCCGGAAGGCGGCGAGTGCCTGCTTCTTGACTGGATTCAGAACCAGGGCATACACCAGCAGGAACAAGAGCGTGATTCCCACGTAGCGCAGCGCTCCCGTCCAGGGCGCAAGCAGCAGGCGGTACTTGTCGAACTTCCCGGGCGCGGCCAGCGGCTCGACCGGCGCGGATTGGAACGACAGATTTTCGAGAGCCAGCAGATCGCCGCGCTGCTCGTCCACGCCAATCGCCGCCCGCGCCAGTTTCTCGATTGCGGCCATCTCTTCGGTGGTGCGCTTGCGATGCGTCGTCGCGGGCTTGCCGTCTCTTCCGGGAGCAGTCTCACTGGCATCGTCGATGAGCACCGCCGCCGTAATCCGGCGGATGCGGCCCGCAGGCTGCGATATGCGGCGTATGTTCTTGCTCACGGCAAAAGTCGACGCGTCCGATTTCGAGGACTGGTTGTCGAGCATCGCCGTGATCGAGGGGCTGGGCGCCGCCGCTCCCGGCACATTCGATGCCGTGCCCGGCACGCCCGCCGGATTCGCGCCCCCGGCCAACTCTTCGGAATGCTGCTGCGAAACCGGCGCGCTGGTTTTTGGATCGAAGGTTTCCGATGTGTCCTCGCTGGTGCTCAGGTCGTAATCGATGTGAACGCTGGCCCGCACATGCTCGGCGCCCACCACCGGTTCAATGGCGTGCACAGCCGCTGCCGCCAGTTCCTCGTCGGAATCGAACGAGGCGCGGCCCGAAGGCCCTCGCCGCGCCAGAAACGGCGTGGCCGTATCCGCGTCGACCACGGTCACGTTCTCCGGCCGCAACCCATCGACGGCGCTCGCCACCAATTGCGGAATCGCCTGCTGCGCATCTTTGGATAGCGTGCCGCCACGGGTTTTCACAATCACCGCCGCCTTCGATTCCCGCTCCTGTTCGGTAAACAACGATTCCCGCGGCAATACCAAGTGCACGCGCACCGCTTCCACTTCGTTCAATGTCTGCAGCGTGCGCTCCAACTCGCCTTCGAGGGCGCGTTGATAATTCACCTTTTCGCCGAAGTCCGATCCCGCCCAGTTGGGTGTGTCGAACAGTTCGAAGCCAAGACGCGCGTTGTGAGGCAGCCCCTGGGCCGCCGTCTCGAGACGCGCCGCGTCCACTTTCTCCGATGGCACCAGCACACTCCCCCCATCGGGGGAAATCTCGTACGGAATGTTCTTCGCCGCCAGCCGGCTGGCCAGATTCTGCGCATCGGCCGGCCGCAGCCCCGAATAGAGCGTCACGTTCTTGCCCTGACCGAAAAGCACGGTAAATCCCCAGAGCGTGAGCGCCACGGCCGCCCCGCCGCCTGCCAGCAGGATTTTCTGCTGCAGGCTCAGCCCGCGCAGAAATTCCTGAATCTGCTTAAGCCCCTGATTCAAACTTTCCGGCTCCTAGGCCGCCCTCAGAACTGCATATTCGAGATCTGCTGATACGCCTGCACGATCTTGTTCCGCACCTGCATCATCAGCTGAAAGGAGAGATCGGCCTTCTCCACCGCAATCATGGCGCTGTGCAGATCGCCGCCCTTGCCGTTCAGCAGCTGTGCCACCTGGCTTGCGGCTGCGCCCTGCGCGCCCTGGGCCGCATCCATCGAATCCTGCAGCGTGGTCAGAAAACTGTCCTGCCCCTCGCCCGCGAGCGATGGATCGGGCGTCTTGGACAATGCGGACGAAGCCCCCGCCGCCGCTTGCGGCGCGACTTCGGCGGGCAGAATGCGAAGTGGCGAAATGTTGTTGTTCATCGGCGCTCCTTCTTCCTCTCCTTCACCGTCCCGCTTACTGCAGCAGGTTGAGCGATTGTTGGATCATGTTCTTGGTGGCCTGGACGGCGGACGCATTCAATTCGTACGCCCTCACGGCGCTCAGCATATCCGTCATTTCTTCAATCGGATCCACCTGCGGATACGCGACATAGCCCTGCGCGTTGGCGTCCGGGTGTCCCGGCTCGAAGCGCATGACAAATGGACGCGCGTCTCCGACCACCGCCGCCACGCGGACCGCCGCCGGGTTTTTCTCGGTCAGCGAGTTGAGCGCGAGCGAGAACTGCGGCCGCTGCCGCGCTTGAAACACCACCAACTGTCTGCGGTATGGACCGCCCGCGGGTGTGCGCGTGGTTTGCGCATTGGCCATGTTGGCCGCGACCACTTCGGCGCGAAGCCGCTCCGCGCCCAGCGCCGATCCGCTCATTTCGAGCATTGAAAACAGGTTCATGATCCCTGACCTCCACTGATCGCCTGTGACAGGCGATGAAATTCGGTTTTCAGAAACGCCACAGCCACCTGAAACCGCAGCTGGTTTTCCGCCAGCAGCATCGATTCGCGCTCCACGCTGACGTTATTGCCGTCGGGCCGCTCCGTGAGCCCGCGAATTTCGCGGGACATTGGAGTGGGCGTCAACATCGACGCCGCCGTCACCAGTTCCGGCGAGTCCTCCGGCGAGCCCGCCATGGCGCGTTCGATCTCGCCCGTAAAGGTAGGCAGGTCGCGCGTGTGGTAGCCGGGAGTGTCGACATTGGCGAGGTTCGTCGTCAGCACTTGATGACGCATGGCCGCGAGATCGAGCGCGCGCTCCAGACCGCGCATCAGCGGTGTTTCGATCATTGGATTATTGGCGGGACTATTCACCGGCATAAGGGCTCCTGTAATTGCTTCGTGGAGGCAGGCCAAACTCGCGCACCTTGTTGCGCACGGTGCGCAGGCTGACTCCCAGCAACTCCGCCGCCCGGGCGCGGTTCCCGCCGGTTGCGTCGAGCGTCATGCGAAACAGCTGCCTTTCCATATCTTCCAGAGACAACCCCGGTTTCCACTCCGGCGCAAGTGAAGTTGCACTCGGCGCCGTGATCGTTCCGTAAGCGAGCGCTTCGCTGCCGATTTCCCCGTCTCCGGAGAGCGCCACGGCGCGGCGCACAAAGTTCGCCAGCTCGCGCACATTCCCCGGCCAGAGCTGCGCTTCCAGGCCCGCCAACAGTTCGTCAGACAAACACGCGGACTTGCCCGGCACGCTATACAACCTGGCGAAATGCTCGGCCAGTTCGCGCACGTCGCCCGCGCGCTCGCGCAGCGGCGGCAGCGCAATGGGGATCACGTTGAGCCGGTAGAAAAGATCGGCGCGAAAGCGCCCTTCGGCGATGGCGCCCTCGAGCGGCCGATTCGTGGTCGCGATCACGCGGATATCCACCTTCACCGTCTGATTCGATCCCAGCCGGTCAAACTCGCGCTCCTGCAGCGCACGCAGCAGCTTGGGCTGCAGCGGCATGGGCATCTCGCCGACTTCGTCGAGCAGCAGCGTTCCGCCGCTCGCCAGCTCGAATTTCCCCGGCCGCGCCGCCACCGCTCCGGTGAATGCGCCGCGCGCGTGACCAAACAACTCGCTTTCGAGCAGCGTTTCCGGAAACGCCGCGCAGTTCACCGCTACAAACGGTCCTGCCTTGCGCGCGCTCAGGCGGTGAATCATGCGCGCTACCAGTTCTTTGCCCGTCCCGCTTTCGGCTTCAATCAGGACATCCGCATCGGCCGCTGCCGCCTGCCGTGCGCGTGCCAGCGCTTGCTGCCATGCTGCCGACTGGCCCACCAGCTGGTCCGAATCGCACTGTCCGTTCTCGCTCCCGGCGCGGCGCAGAACCTGCTCCACCGCCATTTCCAGCTTTTCGAAAGCGACCGGTTTTACCAGATAATCGCAGGCCCCTTTGCGCATCGCCTCGACCGCATCCGGGATGCACCCATACGCGGTCAGCAGAATCACCGCCGTCCGCGCCGAGCAATTCTGCACCTCCCGCATGAGCGCGAATCCATCGCAGCCCGGCATGCGCACATCAGTGATGACGAGGGCGTGCGGACCGCTCCGGAACTTGGCCAGCGCCTCCGTTCCATTCGCGGCCACATCCACCTGCCAGCCTCTGCGGGCGAAGCGAGCCTCAAGCGCCGCTCGCATGCCGGCATCGTCGTCGGCGATGAGCAGGCGCTTCATAGGCCAATCTCTCTTTCCGCCTGATTCGCCGGCAGCACCTCAACTGCGATTCCGGCAGGCGCTTGACCCGCTGCTCTTTCGGTCGCGCCATCCGCAACCCGGGGCAGCCGCAGTCGAAATGTTGCGCCTTGTCCGGCCTTGCTCTCCACCGTGATCGTGCCGCCATGCTGATCGAGGATTCTCCGGCACACCGCCAGCCCCAGTCCGGTCGAGCCGGGCCGGGTCGTGAACCCCGCATCGAAGATTCGCGCCAGGTCGTCCGCCGAAATTCCCGCGCCCGTATCCTGCACCTCGATTTCGATCTCCTCTCCCAGTTCCACGCCGCGGATCGCCAGCCACCCGCCGTTGGGCATGAAATGGAAGGCATTGAGCGCCAGATTGAGAAGCACCTGTTCCAGCAAGTGCCGGTCGGCTTCGATCCACACACCCTCAACGCCGTTGACGATCTCGAACTCCACTCGCGCCTGGTGTGCCAGCGGAAAAAGAAAATCGTAAGCCCATCGCAGCAGCTCGCCGGCATCCATGCGCGCGCTCGCTGGCGACGGCTCGTTGTGCAGGTCGAGGACGTTGTTCACCGTCGACGAAAGAGAGCGCAACCCGGCTTGCACATGCTCGATCCAGCGCCGGCTTTCGCTTTTCAGTTCGGATTCGGCCAAGAGGCCGGCAAACAGTTCCAGGCTGCCCAGCGGGTTGCGGATTTCATGCGCCAGCAGCGCCGACATTTCCACCAGCGCCTGCCGTTGGCGAAGATGTTCGCGCTCACATTCCATTTGTTTTGCCGCGCTGGTGTCGCGCAGGATAAAAACAGAACTGCGCGCGTTCTTGTTGCCCTCCAGCCATGCGTGCCGGATTGCCGCCCAGCGCGAACTCGCGGCGCCTGCGGGTAGTTCGATCTCGCGTTCTTCCTCACTTTGGCGCGCCCTCTCGAGCGCCGCCGCAAGCTCTGGCGGCAAGGCGTCCATGGTGTCCGGTTGTCCCCCGAGCAACCGGCTGCCCTCGGGGTTGAGCATTGAGATTTGCTTCCCGCCCTCGACCACGAGAACCCCGCACGGCAGGCTTTCGACGATGCATCGCAGCCGCTCCCGCATGCGCCGGTTCTCTTCCAGGCTCACGGTCAGGCTTCGATTTGTAACCTCCAGCTCCTGCCGCAAGGTTGTCACCTGATGCTGCAACTGCCCGTAGGTGCGTTCCAGCGAGCCTGCCGCTTCCGTGAACGATCGGAAGGCGCGGGCTAGAGGATGATCGGGTCCAGGTACGGGATTGCGCGGTGGTGGCGACGTGGGCATGCGGATCCCGTTGCAAAAGGAATTCCAAGGCGGCAGAAATTGCCTTAAAAGCCTCTCATCGCAAACCCTGATGACGATGCCCTATCGTCTTTCCGAGTAACCGCCATGCACTCCTCATGGAACAGAAGAT
>Ga0326728_10009303_pt1 | contig 23743 bp, 16 predicted proteins | sample MB3enrmetagenome_FD_207602 | JGI IMG/M metagenome (GOLD analysis project Ga0326728, IMG submission 207602) | Lab enriched peat soil microbial communities from McLean, Ithaca, NY, United States - MB31MN | ecosystem: Environmental > Terrestrial > Soil > Wetlands > Peat | place: USA: New York... | reverse complement strand
AGCTGGGCCGATCAACTGGGAATCCCGAGACTCTGTTGACCTCAACTTCTCGAACCGCCGGATGCGGACCCGCTTGTCCGGTGGTGTGGCAGGGGAGGAGAGGCAACTCTCCCCCCTATGCCGATTTATGGCAGCACGTAGCGCAGGTTGGCGTAGCCGGCGAAGACGTGGGCGTCCTTGGGGGTGCTGGGGGCCACGTACCAGGGGGCGCGGTTGATCCAGGAACTCTGCGTGATGACCTGGACGGCGCCGTAGCCGGCGCGCTTCCACAGCGTGGTCTGGGTGGCGAAGGTGCCTTCATTGAGAGCGCGGTTGTTGTTGTTGGCGCTGCCGGCAAAGCCGTAGCCGACCAGTGTGCCGGTGCTGGGATCGGTGGAGAAGGTGCGGGCGAAGTAGGCGCCGCTGTAAGAGAAAGCCAGCACGTTGGTTTTGTTGACCTGCCATTCGACGCTGGCGATGCCGGAGCCGGAGTGCACCAGTTGCGCGGTAAAGGGCGCGGTCTTGGAGCCTGACTGCGCGACGACAAAGCCGGGTCCAAGGCCGCCGATGTAGCGCCCGCCGCCATCGCTCCAGAAACCAGTCGCGATGAGGTGCAGATTCTTTACCACTTCCAGATTCACTGCCGCCGAGACTCCACCACCCTCGCGATCGTCCTTGTGGCTGACCGTCTTGGTGACGGTGGCGGGGGTGGCGATGGCTACCGGAGTGAGCAATCCGGCGGCTTCGAAATGCCAAGTGCGCTGGCCCCAATGGGCGTCGGCGGAGAGCTTGGAGACGATGTCGGGGTGCAGGGTGGGAGTGGCCGTTCCTCCGCCCGAGCCGGTACTGGAATTGACGTCGGTCTCGGCGGTGCTGAAGAGCGCCGGGAAGGTCGCGGCGCTGCCGCTGAATTGATCGGGATTCTCTGCCGAGAGGCCCAGCGCCACATTGGGGGTGAAGCGGTAGACGACGCGCAACTGCGCCTGGCGGGCATAGGTGAGGCCAACCTGATAGTTGGTGTCCAAGTGGAGGGTGTTGTAGATCTCGGAGAGGAAGGGCGAGACGCCCACGCGATTGGGAGTGAGCAGCGACCAGCTCTGCCCGCCCAGCAGCTCCCAATGGCCGCGGGCAAGGTTGGCGAAGTAGACGCGCAGGCGCAAGGTGTCGGAGTTGGTGCTGACGTAAGCATTGGAGGGCAGATAGCCGTTGAAGTCGGCCTCGCCGTAGGCGAAGACCTTGGTGGCGCCGAACTTCTCGTCGGCGCGCAGGGTGATGCGCGAACTCTGCGCGGTGAAGCGAGTCTCGGTCAGCCCGCCGGCCACGGTGTTGTTGTAGGGGATAGCGGCGAAAGAGGTGCCCAGACCGCTGCCAACGTCAGTAGAACGACTATAGGCGGTGAAGTCCACCCAGCCGCCAGGGGTGAGCGTGGCTTTCCCGAAGTGAAGTGCCAGTGGGTCGGAGGCGGGCTGGCTCTCGCCCTGGGTCCGGATGGAAAGTGCGGCGGCTTGCGGCGAAGATGCCGGGGCACCCGCCGCGGGGCTGGCCAGCGCCTTGCTGCCTGCGCTGAGTGCGGCCGCGGTGGTGGCGGCGGAGCGCTCCTGTTCGCTGGTCGAGGCCGGGCCAGGCTGCGGGGCGGCGAATTGCTGGCGCAACTGCTCGATCTGCTGCTGCTGGCTTTGCAGTTGCCGGCGCTGGTTGTCGAGCTGTTGCGCCTGGGCGCGGACCAGGTTCTGCACCTGTTCCAGCACGGCTTTCAACTCGCTGGTGGAGGGCGCCGAGTCGGCGGCGGCTGCACTCTGGGCCGGTGCGGAGGCGGCGAGAATGCCGAAGACAAGAGAAAACGCCAGGAATCTAAGAATCATGAGGTGTCTCCTCGATGCTCCGACTCCCGCGCAACGCCTGGGCAAAGACAGCCCGGCGGTGGGAGCGAGCATCCGATGTGTTGCATTTTTTTGGGGAGAACTGGATGCAGTTTGCGTCCTCTGCAACAAAAGCGACAGCCGGCGAGGCCGATCGGGTCAGAGGGCAAAGCGCATCAGCCGCGGCCAGCGCAGCAACAACAGCGACATCGCGAGGAATGCGATCTCATTGCGGCGGAGAAAATGGCGGCACTGAAAACTGAAAATAGAGGGGACACAGGCATCCTGGACTCGTATCGAGGGCTGAGTTTTTCAAGGATATTCAACAAAATCGCGCAAGGGCCAGCGGGAAGCTAGCGGCAACAGCAACAGCAGGCGAGTTTGTGGAGAAGTGTCCGCATGGTTGGGGTGATTCAGTTTTCTTAAGCTACGGGAGTTTCGATTCCGTGTCAACTGCAATTCCGGGCCGAGAACTGTTTTTCATCGCAGCGGGGCGCGGGACAGGTTCAGGGACGGGCGTTCCGAGGGACCAGCAAGGTGATCTTCTCAGCGGCGACTTCGATGCGCACCGGCAGCGAGCCGAGCAGCTCCCCATCGGCTTCAACAAAGATGGGCTCGGTCGAGCCGTTGTGGCTGCGGCACTCGACGGCGGGGGTCTTCCAGAGCTCGATTCCGCGGGCGAAGGTGTGGCGTTTGAAGATTACGGCCAGCAGAAACCGCAAATAGCGTAGGCGGCTCTGGGTCATGAAGGCCAGCAGACGCAGTTTGCCGTTGTGCAGGGTGGCGCCCGGAGCCAGTTCGTGCAGAACTCCGCCAAAGGAACGCACCCGCACCGCCAGCAGTTGCGAGACCTGCACGGTTTGCGCGGCGCTGTCGTTGGCGCTGTCGCGGGTGACGTCGAAGAGCGGAAAGGGATGGGTAGCCCAGATGCGAAAGGCCTCCAGCAGGTAAAGGATGTACCCCAGTTTCCGCTTGAGCTGGGCATCGAGGCGGGACATCAGCAGGGCGTCGGCGCCGATGCCCGCGGCCACGATGAAGTAGCGCGAGGCGGGCTGTCCTTGATGGTCGCGGTAGTGAATGCGGGGTACGGGAATCTGCACCTGGGTGGCGTCGAGCAAGGCGCGCACCACCGCAGCGGGCGATCCGTTCAGGCCCAGATCGGCGGCTAGCGCGTTGGCCGTGCCCAGAGGAAAGACGCCGAGCGCGACGCCGGTTCCGGCCAGGCTTTGTAGTACGGCATGGACGGTGCCGTCTCCGCCGCAGGCCAGAACAGTGTCAAAGCCCTGCTCGACGGCCTGCCGCGCCAGTTCCGTGGCGCTGCCCGGGGTGTCGGTTTGATAGGCTTGCACGGCGACGCCGGCGGCGCTGAGCAGATCCTGCACCTGCTGAAGGAGGGCGGCGCGGCGCGGCGAGAGCTGCCCTGAAACCGGATTGTAGATCAAAGCGACACGCTGCATGGTTGGTCCCGCGGCCTTTGCCCAAAATGGTAGCCGACACGAAGAATTGCCTTTATCTTCGCAGGTCGAGGCCCCGATGGGGCCTTATCTCTCGGCGATAGATGGAAGATTCATGGCGAACCGTTATCATGCCTCCTGGAGGGATCGACACACCATGCAACTTTCCGGCAATACCATTCTCATCACTGGCGGCGGTTCCGGCATTGGCCGGGGGCTCGCCGAAGCCATGCACGCGCTGGGCAACCAGGTCATCGTTGCCGGGCGACGGCAACAGGCGCTCGAAGAGACGACGGCTGCCAACCCCGGCATGAAGTCCATGGTCTTCGATGTGCAGGACGCGGCTTCAATTCGCAGCTTTGCCGCCCGTGTGGCGGCGGAGTTCCCCAACCTGAATGTGCTGGTCAACAACGCCGGCATCATGCGTCCCGAAAGGCTGCAGCAGCAGCCGGAAGATCTGGCCGACGCGGAAGCGATTGTGGCCACCAACCTGCTCGGCCCCATCCGGCTGACGGCGGCGCTGCTGCCTCATCTGCAGAAGCAGGCCAGCGCGGTGATCCTCAACGTCTCATCCGGATTGGCTTTCGTGCCGCTGGCGCTGACGCCCACCTACTGCGCCACCAAGGCCGCGATTCACTCCTACACGCAGTCGCTGCGCTACCAACTGCGGGGCACGGCGATCGAGGTGCTGGAGCTGATTCCGCCCTACGTGGCCACGCATCTGATGAACGGCGCCGACGATCCCCGAGCCATGCCGCTGGACAAGTTTTTGGCCGAGGTAATGAGCATTCTCAAGACGGTTCCCACACCCGCGGAAATCTGCGTGGAGAACGTTAAGGGTCTGCGCCTGGCTGCCGAGCAGGGGCGCTACGAGGGCACCTTCGCGGGCCTCAATGCGGCCAGGACCGATCTTCATTGATGGCCGGGCCACTGGGGTGAAGCGGGGCATCCCCGCTGCGTTTGCGGAAGACGACATTCAACTCCCGCCGCCAGTCTTCGCCGAGCGCGATCAGTTCCCACTCGACCAGCGGGGAGAGCGCGCGCAACACGGCCTGGTTGGCGGGATGAATGCGCAGCGCCGGGGCAACCAGCAGCAGGCGCGGAGGCCGCGGGGCGACCTCCCGGCCAGGGAAGTAGCCTTGGCGCTCGAAGGCCGAGAGCGGCCTGCTCCCGCCGGCTGGCGGCTGGCGGTCTTCATTCAGCGCCTTGACGCGAATCCAATAATCCAGCGCTTGCAGGGGCAGGTGCAGATCCTCGTCGGCCTTGACTTCGATTATCGCCAGCCGGCTGTTCTGGTCCAAGGTCAACAGATCTAACATGCCTCGCTCTCCGGCCGCCAGCGCCGGCACCTGCGAGTAGATCGAGTCGCTGCGCAAGCCGGGCAGGATCGTCTCGATCTGGGCGCGCAGGCGGGCCTCCAGCCAGCGCTCGGATTGCAGACGAAAGAGGGCGTCGATGTGCGAGCCGTTGGGGTTGCGGCTGTGAAAGAGGCGCAGCAGGAGATTGCGGCAAAGCTCCTGGCTTTCTGCGGTGAGCGGAGTCTCGTTGGCGCCAGCGCCGAAGCTGACCTGGAGAGCGTGTTGAAAGGAGTGCGCGGCCGCACCTAGCCGCACCCGGCCAAACTCCAAACCATGGAGCCGCAAGCCGACCTCGGTGGCGGATTTGGCGTACAACTCGATGTGGGTGCGCATCCCTGGCGGCGCCGCCTGCACCAGGGGGCCGATTCCCTCCCGGCAGCGCTCGATGGTGGCCGGGGCAGAGAAAGCGTGAACCAGCCGCGATTCCAGATTGCCGATGTCACGATAGTCGACGGCAAGCAACTCTTCGCTGCGCTCATCGAGGGTAAAGAGTTGAAAGCCGGCCAGGGCAGGATTCAGCCAAGCCATGCGCTCTGCGGTGGTGCGCCAGGCGCCGGCAGGCACAATCACCTTCAATCCTGCGTAGTGCCGCCGCGCCTCGGCGTGCTGCCGGCAAAGATCCAGCCAGAGGATACCCAGTGTCAGTACGCCGTCGACGGTGGCGGCCGATTCGGCTTCGCCCACGGCAATGACGGCCTCGGCAGCGCTTCCCTGCAGCAGACGTCCGCGCACGTAGGCCGGGCCGAAGCTGTGCTCCAAGTCCATCGCCGAGCGTAGGCCGTCAACCTTGGCGCCAGGAAAAGCGCGGCCCAGAGCCCGCTCGACCAGTCGTCGATAGTTGCGCCGGGCGGACTCGCGGACGGTGGGCGGGCGGCGGTCGCTGCTGGGAACCAGTTCCAGTGCCTGAGGCTTGGGGGCGCCCATGCGCCGTGTGGTCAGACGCAGGCAATGGGTACGCTGTTGCGTCTCGATGACGGTGCGGATGAGGTTGCGCTCTTCGCTCCAGAGCTGAAGCAGGCAGCGGCCATGCTGTTCCCCGACGGCATAACGGGCACTGCGCATCTCGAAGAGCACATGCCCGTCTTCCAGCACCGCGGCGGCCGGGTGCAGAGCCAGATATTCTTCAACCTCTCGCGCCAACTGCGGTGCAGACGCGATGCCCATGGTGGCTTTTTACCACCCCTGGCGGGCGCGCAAGCTGGCGATATGCGCGGTATGGTGGCGAGAGTGCCAATCGTACATGGCCAAAGCATGAGCCAGATGTTGGCGTCCCCGCTCGGGGTGGGTGTAACCCTTGCGGAAGTCGTCTTCGGTCATGGCCTCGAGCAGCGTTACCCAGCGGCCATGCAACGTCTCGATCAGGGCCAGGGAACCGGCGATGGGCAGCCAGCGGCTGTCGGGCAGGTTGGCCCAGGCAGCTTCGTCGTAGGGCTTGATGGTCGGCCAATCTTCGGTCAGCGCCAGTTTGAAGCGGATGTAGGCGTTGATGTGGCTGTCGCCGATGTGATGCACCACCTGGCGGAGAGTCCATCCCTCATCGCGGTAGGGCGTGTCGAGTTGTGCGTCGTTCAGGCCGGCGACCGCGGCGCGCAGCCGCTCCGACAGCAGCCGCAAGGTGTTGATGTGCGCGGCTCGAATGCCCGGCAAGCTGCTGGCTGGGGCGCTGAAATGTCCTACCGGATAGCGCAGATCGTCCACATCGCTCATGGCAAAAACCGGTCCTTCCTACTGAAAATAATGGCGCAACCGTGTACATCGCTCTAGGCCTTGTGGTGGGCGTGATGAACATGGTGATGATGATGGTGCTTGGTGGCGGCGAAGGCTGGGCTGGCAAAGGCCAGGGTCAGCAGGAGGGCGGCAAGAATCTTTTTCATGGCACGACTGTAGCACGCTGCCGCCGCCAGCGGTAGAGGGAATCGTCGCCCGGCACCCGCAGAAGCAACCCGCTGCGGGGTACTTCTCCGGGTGCCGGGCACGGCGTACACTGGAGCCACGATGAGCACTTCTTCCCCCAGCCACAAGCGTTACTTTTTTGAGAAATTCGGCATCACCGAACGGCTTCTGGAGCGCTGCCTGGGCCAGGCACTCTCGGCTGGAGGCGACTACGCCGACCTGTACTTCGAGTCGGTTGCCGCCACCGCGCTGGGGGTCGACGAGCAGATCGTCAAATCGGCCAGCCAGGGGGTCAGCGCCGGCTGCGGCATTCGTGTGCTCAGTGGCGAGCGCACCGGCTACGCATATACCGACGACCTTAGCCCCGAGCGTCTGCTGCACGCCGCCCGCACCGCGGCGCTGATCGCCTCCGGACCGGCCAAAGAGCCGGTGCAGGGCTTCGTCGAGGCTCCGCTCGGCGATCTTTACCCGGTGCCGCTGGGCGGCTACGATCTGGATCTGGCGGCGCGGCTGGAACTGATTTTGCGCGCCGATCGCGCCGCCCGCGCCTACGATCCTCGCATCGTTCAGGTGCGCGCCAGCTACAGCGAAGAGCTGCGCCGCATTCTGGTGGTTGCCTCCGATGGGGCCTTCGCCTCCGACACCCAGCCGCTCAGCCGCCTCAACGTCTTCGTCATTGCCAAGGACGGCGCGGTATCGACCAAAGGCTCGGCAGGCGGCGGCGGCCGCGCCGGCATCGAACAATTCACCGCCAATAAAAGCCCGGAGGGACTGGCTGGCGAGGCGGCCCGCGGGGCGATCCTGCAACTGGACGCGCGTCCTGCCCCAGCCGGCGAGATGGAGGTGGTTCTGGGCCCCGGATGGCCCGGCATTCTGCTTCACGAGGCCGTCGGCCACGGCCTGGAAGCCGACTTCAATCGCAAGGGAACCTCCGCCTTTGCCGGGCTCATCGGCCAGCAGGTGGCCAGTTCCAAGGTCACAGTGGTGGACAACGGGACCATTGCCGGCCGGCGCGGCTCGCTCAATGTGGACGACGAAGGTTCGCCGTCGCAAGAGACGGTGTTGATCGAGAATGGCATCCTGCGCGGCTACCTGACCGACAAGCTCTCCGCCCGGCTGATGAACACGGTGAATACCGGATCGGGTCGCCGCGAGAGCTACCAGTCGATCCCTATTCCGCGCATGACCAACACCTACATGCTGGCCGGCGAGGACGACCCGGCAGACATTCTGCGCTCCGTCAAGCGCGGGCTTTATGCGGTCAACTTCGGCGGTGGCCAGGTGGACATTACGAATGGCAAGTTTGTCTTCTCCGCCAGCGAGGCCTACCTGATCGAGGACGGCAGAATCACCGCTCCAGTGCGCGACGCGACCCTCATCGGCAACGGCCCGGAGGCGCTGAAGTATGTCTCCATGGTGGGCAACGACCTCAAACTGGACGAGGGCATCGGCACTTGCGGGAAGGACGGGCAGAGCGTCCCGGTGGGCGTGGGAATGCCCACCATCAAGCTGGACAAGATGACCGTGGGGGGAACGGGGAGGTAGAGGGCAGGGCAATTGCATTTGAAACCTGTGACCAAGCCTCTCTCCTGAGCGTCTTTCGTTTCCGCCTTCTTAACCGCAAACGAAATCTCGAAAACGATTGCCCTGCGGGGAGCGATCAGTGGGTGGCGCGCATCAGGGGCGATCGGCGAAAATCGTTGGCACCATGAAAAACATGAATCGCCGCGATTTTCTCTGTACTGCTTCTGCTGCCGCCTTGGCAACCACCATTACACCCCGCCTGCTTGCCGCTCCTGCCGGCGCGGGCAAACAGCGGGTTTTGGTGGGATCGGGAACCAAGGGCATCCTGGCCTACGACTGGGACGGGGCCAAGGGAGAGTTGATCGCCGCGGGTGTTGCCGCGGCCCTGCCCAACGCTCCCTGGATTGCTCTTTCGGCCAGTCACGAATTCTTGTATGTGGCGACGGATGTGGCTTCATTCAACGGCAAGCCCACCGGCGAAGTGAGCAGCTTCAAGGTGGAAAAGGGTGAGCTGACACCGCTTTCGGCGCAGAATTCGGCCACGCCGGGCACCGTCCATGTGGCAGTGGATCATAGCGGCGGGGTGCTGGTTTCGGCCGACTACAACGGCGGCGGCGCGGCCAGCTTCCTGATTACGGGAGGCCGCCTCAGCCCGGCGGCGTGGAGTGAACACTACTCCGGCCACGGCCCGGTAGCGGATCGCCAGCAGAGCGCCCACGCGCACTTTGCCTCCTTCTCGCCGGACAACCGCTATGTGTACATCAACGATCTGGGCAGCGACTGCATTCACATCTACAAGCTGAATGCGGCTACCGCCGTTCTGACCCCGGCGGGAAGCTATCCTGCCAAGGCAGGCGCGGGACCGCGCACCCTGCACTTCCACCCCAATGGTCGCACCGCCTACTTGGTGAACGAACTGGATTCCACGGTGGACGTGCTGAGCTATAGTCCCGCCGACGGCAGCCTGTCGCCGATCACGCGCATCGATTTGCTGCCGGAGGGCTACAAGGGGCCCACTCGCGCCTGCGATGCGGTTATTACCCGCGATGGCCGCTGGGCCTACTTTGCCAACCGCGACAACGATTTCCTCTATAGCTTCCGGGCCGACCAGAAGAGCGGGGCTCTGACGCCGATCGGGCGCACCCCTTGCGGCGGCAAGATTCCGCGCAATTTCACGCTCGATCCGAGCGAGCGTTGGATGCTGGTGGCCAATCAGGATTCCAGCCTGCTGAGCGTCTTTGCGCGCAACCCGCAGACGGGAGAACTGGCGAAGGAAGGCAATAGCTTTGCCGCCGATACGCCGATGTGCATCGTGTTTGTCTGAGGTAAACCGGGAGCGGCGAGAGTCTGGCGCAATCCTTAAGCGCTAATCAGAGCAGGAGGGTGCAACAGGCCAGAGGGAAGGTGGGTGGCCTGCGGCCCCACTGCCGTTGTGGACACTTGGGCCAGCTCCCAAGAGGCGCGATCCTTCATCAGGCGGGAGACCAGCGCGGTATGCATGGCGTGGCCGGCGCGTTCGGCCACGACGTGGCCCTGGATGCGGCGGCCGGCCAGAGCCAGATCGCCGATCAGATCCAAAACCTTGTGGCGGACGTATTCGTCGCCGAAGCGCAGCGGGCCGTTGATGGGGCCCCGGGCGTCGAGAATGATGGCGCTCTCCGGGCCGGCGCCGCGAATCAGGCCCATATCGCGCAATCTCTGCTCGTCGGCCTGGTAACCGAAGGTGCGCGCCGGAGCGATGGTGGCGCCGTAGGTTTCGGTGGCCAAATCGACGCGTGTGCATTGCTTGCCGATGGGGGCGGGAAAGTCGATGCGGTATTCGATGCTATAGCCGGCGCCGGGATAGACACCGATGAATTTGTCGCCGTCGCGGACTTCGACCGGCTGCAAGACGCGGATGACCTCGCGCCGCCTCCGCTGAGTGCGAATCCCCACCTGCAGAAACGCTTCCACATAGGGCCAGGCGCTGCCGTCGAGGATAGGCAGTTCGAGGTTGTCCAACTCGGCAATGATATTGTCGATGCCCATGCCGATCAGCGCCGAGAGCAGATGCTCGGTGGTGGAGATAAGCACGCCTTGGCGCATCAGGCTGGTGGCGTAGCTGACTTTGGCGATGTTGCGACCAATGGCGGGAATCTCGAAGTTGTCCAGATCGGTGCGGCGGAAGACGATGCCCGAGCCGCCGGGCGCGGGCAGAAGCCGCAGGGTGACCGGCGCCCCGGAATGCAGTCCTATGCCGGAAAACTCGAGTGGCGCGGCGATGGTCTGTTCCAGATGCAGGGGCTGAACCAAGTCGGAGGATCTCCTCGGGGACGATCTGAGTGCAAGGTTAGATTAGATGGCAGGGGGGAAGTGCGTCATGTGGCTTTTTTGCCACAACTTGCTAAAAATGGAACATCCGGGAAAAAATCATCGCCAAGCAGAGGTTTCCAAGGGTCGTAGAATCGGGAAGTTGGCGGTTCGGTTGCGGCGGAAGGCGCAGGAATGGAGTTGCAATGAAGAGGGAAATGGAAGCTGAAAGTCCGGTCGAGATGCAAAAGCTCTTGGTGAGCGCCCGCCGCAAGCAAACTGCGTTGCTGGATCTGACCCGGAGACTGGTACGGGCCGAGTCGCCTTCGGATGACAAAGCGGCAGTCGATGCGTGCACTTCGCTGGCCGTAGCTCACGCCAAGGCGCTGGGCGGACGGGTGAAGCTGCACCGGCAAAGCGGCTTTGGAGATCTGCTGGAGGCGCGCTTCGGGCCGAAAACGAAGAAGTCCGATGCGGTCGGAAATAGGCCAATTCTGCTGCTTGGACATTTGGACACGGTATGGCCTCTGGGCACGCTGAAGACCATGCCTTGCCGCCTGGGCGAGGGGCGGCTGTGGGGACCGGGAACGCTGGATATGAAGGCCGGCGTGGCCATGGCCTTCACTGCCCTGGAACTGCTGGCCGAGACGGGATTGCCGCGGGGGGAGATGGTGCTGCTGCTGAATAGCGACGAGGAGGTGGGCAGTCCGGTTTCGCGCCCAGTGACCGAGCGGCTGGCTTCCGCGTGCTCGGCGGTGTTTGTGCTGGAGGGGGCGCAGGGATTGGCCTACAAGACCGCCCGCAAAGGCACCGGCATCTGGCGTGTCGAGGTGAGGGGTATGGCAGCGCACGCCGGCGTGGACTTCGAGAAAGGAGCCAGCGCCATCCGCGAAGTGGCGCGGGTGATGGAGACGGTAAGCGGCTGGACCGACTTGAAACGCGGTGTGACGGTGAATGCGGGGCTGGTGGGTGGAGGATCGAAGAGCAACGTGGTGGCGGCCGAAGCCTGGGTGGAATTCGACGTGCGCATCGCCCACAAGGCCGATGGGGCGCGTGTGGAGCACAAGTTCGCCGGATTGAAGCCAGCCGACAAGCGCTGTTCGCTGCTGGTGACCGGGGGGCTGAACCGGCCGCCGATGGAGCGCACCGCGGGAACGGTGAAGCTCTATCGCCAGGCGCGCGGGCTGGCAGCGGAATTGGGGTTGGTGCTGGAGGAAGCGGCGACGGGCGGAGCCTCGGACGGCAACTTCACCTCCGCACTGGGCATTCCCACGCTGGACGGGATGGGCGCGGTGGGCGCCGGGGCTCATGCCCCGCACGAGTCTATCGAGCTGGAGCATCTGGCGCCGCGCACGGCGCTGCTGGCGGGGATGCTGGCGGGTTGTTGATCCGGTCTTTGAACCGTGTCGAGGTTCCCCTCCCTTGTGCCCAAAGGACGAGATGCAGATGTTTCGGCTCCGCACAGATGACAGCCAAGAGGGGCACGGATTTCAACAGTTAGCGGCTGAATCAAGCGAAAGCGTTTCCGGGCTGTTTACTGGCCTTTCTCGGTGGTTTCCCGCCGGCGGGTTGAGGGGGAGGATTCATTTCGGTGCGGAAATCCCATGCTGGCCTGATAAACTCCCCAAAAGAAGTAAGGTGGAGCTCAACACTGCGATGAAAATCACATCCCTGATTCTGTTGTTGGCGGCAAGCACTGTTGCCGCAAGCGCGCAAACCACGGCCACGCCGGCAGCACCGGCGACTGCCACGAAGCCTGCCGCGACGGCCAAGCCGGCTGCTCCGGCGGCTACCGCCAAGTCTGCCACTCCTGCCAAGCCGGCAACACCGGCCACAGGAACCAAAGCAGCCTCCACTGCCAAGCCGGCGACCACGGCTGCGGGCGCGAAGGCTGCTGCCGCAGCCAAAGCGGCGGCCGCCGCGAATGCCATCAAGCTGCCCCCGGGCGTTCCCGAGGTCAAGGCGGCGGTGCAGAACGCCTTCGCGCTGCGCTACCAGGATATTTCCGTTGGCACCGGCGCCGAAGCCGAGCCCAACAAGCTGTATACGGTAAAGTACATTGGCTGGCTGGCCAGCGACGGCACCAAGTTCGATGCCTCGGAGGACCATCGCTCTCCGGTGCTGGACAAGGACCACAAGCCGGTACTGGACAAGGACGGCAAGCCGGTTCTGGGTGATCCGCAGCCCTTCAAGTTCCCGCAAGGCTATGGCCGCTTGATTCCTGGTTGGGACCAGGGCTTTTACGGCATGAAGGTGGGCGGCAAGCGCCGCCTGTTCATTCCCTGGCAGTTGGCCTACGGCGCCAAGGGACGGCCGGGTCCGAGCCCCGAACATCCTGGAATCCCGGCCAAAGCCGATCTGATCTTCGACGTGGAACTGGTTGCCGTGGAAGATGTGCCGATGCCTGCGGGCCACCCCGGGATGGGTGGAGCGCCGGGTGGGATGCACCCCATGCCGGGAGCCAAGCCGGCCACGCCGGGTGCGCCCGCAACTCCCGCAGCTCCGGCCCATCCGGCTGCACCTGCGGCTCCTGCTGCACCGGCGACTCCGGCTGCACCTGCGGCTCCTGCTGCACCGGCACCTCCGGCAGCACCCGCTGCCCCGCCGACCAAGTAAGCCGCGGTTGAATAGACAGGCCCTTCGGCCAGCAGGCCATCTCGAGCAGGAGATGACGGCTGGCTGGAGGGCCTTTTCGTTTGGGGCGACTCACTCCATGCGCAGGGGCAGTTCCGGGGTGGCGGCCAGCAGGCGGCGGGCGTAGGGCTGTTGGGGGTTGGCGCAGAGGGCCTCGGCTTCGCCCGTTTCCACCAGGCGGCCGCGTTCCATCACCGCGATGCGGGTGCTCAGGTAGCGGACCAGCGGCATGGAGTGGGAGATGAACAGATAGGTCAAGCCGTGCTGGCGCTGCAATTGACGAAGGAGATTGACGATCTGCGCGCCCACGCTGACGTCGAGGGCAGAAACCGGCTCGTCGAGAATCAGCAGGCGGGGGCGCAGGGCCAGGGCGCGGGCGATGTTGATGCGCTGGCGCTGCCCGCCGCTGAATTCGTGAGGATAGCGGATGAGCGCGGATTCTTCCAGGCCGACCTCGCGGAGGAGGGCGACAGCCCATTCCCGCAAACGATCCCGGCGGGAGGTTTTGGACCTCCCAGCTTCTTGCACCGAAGGCAAAATGCAGGCTCTTCGGCTTCGCTGCGCTTCGCTCTGAATGACATCGATGGGGAGGTACGGAAGTGGGTTCTCGCCATCTGCCGCCCCAGGCGCCTCAGCCGCACTGTAAGTGTCGCGGTGGATGATCCACGGTTCGGTGACGATGTCGAGCACTTTCATGCGCGGGTTGAGGGCGGCGAAGGGATCCTGGAAGACAGGCTGCATCTGGCGGCGCAGGCTGCGCCACTGGTTGCGCGAGGCGTGGGTCAGATCGACGCCGTCGACCCGTATCCGGCCGCGGGTGGGCTCGACCAGCCCCAGAATCATGCGCGCCACGGTGGTCTTGCCGGAACCGGATTCGCCCACCAGGCCGAGGGTCTCGCCGGGCTCGATGCTCAGCGATACGTCTTCGACCACGGTGCGCTCTTCGCTGCGCAGTCCCACGCGCCGGGGATAGCTCTTCCAGACCGCTTCAACTTCAACCAACGCCATGCACAAATGGTACATGGACGGGATCTGGCGCCGGGGAGTTATGATGGCGATCATGAACAAGAAGCTTCGCTGGGGCGTACTCAGCACCGCCAACATCGGACTCAAGAAGGTTCTTCCCGCCATGCAGCGCGGAGAATACAGCAGCGTGACGGCGATTGCCTCGCGCGATCTGGCCAAGGCGCAACAGGCCGCGGCTTCGTTGGGGATTCCCACCGCGTACGGGTCGTACGAGGAACTGCTCGCCGATCCCAAGATCGACGCCATTTACAATCCTCTGCCCAATCATCTGCATGTACCGTGGACCATCAAAGCGGCCGAGGCGGGCAAGCATGTGCTGTGCGAGAAGCCTATTAGCCTGACCGTCGCCGAGGCTCAGAGCCTGCTGGCGGTGCGGGAGCGGACCGGAGTGAAGATTGGCGAGGCGTTCATGGTTCGCTGCCATCCGCAATGGCTGCGCCTGCGCGAGTTGCTGCGGCAGGGGCGCATTGGCGATCTGCGCGCGGTGATGGGCCTCTACAGCTACTTCAACGCCGATCCTGGCAACATTCGCAACCTGGTCGAATACGGCGGTGGTGCGTTGATGGACATTGGCTGCTACCTGATCCAGGCAGCGCGGTACGGGTTCGGACAGGAGCCGGTGCGGGTGGTGGCGAGCATCGAGCGTGACCCGGCCATGCACACCGACCGTCTGACTTCGGCATTGCTGGAGTTTTCCGCCGGTCAGGCGGTCATTACTTGCAGCACGCAAATGGTTCCCTACCAGATGCTTCACTTTGTGGGGACCAAGGGACGCATCGCGATGGAGATTCCCTTTAACGCGCCCCCCGACCGGCCGGGGCGGATCTCGATCGACGACGGCGAAAGCCTCTTTGCAGGAAAGATCGAGACGGAGAGCTTTGCCGTCTGCGATCAGTACACACTGCAAGGGGATGCTTTCTCGCGCGCGGTTCTGGAAGGCGGCGAGGTTCCCGTGCCGTTGGAAGAAGCTATCTGCAATATGGCGGCGATTGAGGCCATATTCAACTCGGCAAAGTCCGGGGGGTGGGAGCCGGTGGGGCGCTGAGAGCGTCTATTGAGGAGGCTGTCGCAGTATTGTCCGCCCACCCATTTCATAAACCTGTTTTGGAAGGGCACGGCTTTAGCCCCCGAGAGACACACTGAGCGGAAAGAGAGGGGTTTATGAGATGGCTTCTAGGGTACTGTCTCTGAAAATCGAATCATTCAAGCGCCGTCCTCCGGAGCGTAGCGAAAAACCTTCATTTTCAATATAAGCAACAAAATGCAGGTTCTTCGACTTGCGGCGCTGGCTTAGAATGACAGTTTACTTTTGATGCGGATTTTTGAGACACCACCCTGGGCGCAAAAACAAAAGCGCGCCGAGGGTGGGGCTCGTTTTATTTGCGTGCGGGTCGGCAACGCACGGGGGACGACAGACAAAACAGGACATGAGCAGCGGTTCCCTGACCCTCGGGATTCCGTTCAACGCAGATCGATCTGCGCTCCTGAGGCGTTCGCGGGAACCGTGACGCCCCAGCGGCCATTCACTTGGGTGAGCGAAGTGCTCCGCCCATCTACCATGCCGCGGCCGCTCTGTGGCGTCCAGTCCACCACCTCCACCCGGTATTCGTGCCACCAGGGCTTCCATGTCCCCTCTTGCTTGCCGATGGTCACGCTCATACTGCCATCGGCGGCCATGGAGCAGGCGAAGTGGATTCTGGTAAAGACACCCTTACGGAAATCGAAGCTGTGACCGTCGTCCATGTACACCTCGCCGGCGCAGGATTCGCCCGGCGTATTTAGGCTCGGCGCCAGAGGGTAGACGCGCAGCGTCAACGGCCCGTTGGGCAGCTCGGCGGTGCTCTGGGTCACGGGTGCAATGGGCAGAATGCTGCCCCCGCGCACATAAACCGGCAGTTGTTCCAGGCTGGGGGTGACGGTCAATGTCTTTTGGGCCAGCACGGCATCGCGCTGCTCCAAATCAATCGGGCCACCGGATTTGCCGCGCGTAAAGCGCTCACCGCTCCAGTAGTCGTACCATGTGCCCGGCGGGAGGGAAACGGTATACGGGGCAATCTCTTCGGGAGAGGGATTGGGCGCCACCAGGATGCGGCTGCCAAACAGGAACTCGCTTCCCCCGGTGGTCAAATCAAAGGGCGTGCCGTTCTCGATGGCGTGAGGGAATTCGAGGAACAAGGGGCGATCGATGGGCATCCCATCGTGCGACGCCTCTTCGGCGGCGGTGTAGAGGTAGGGCATAAGCCGGTAACGTTCTTCGATGTAGCGGCGGCGAATGGCTTCGTGGGCAGGGCCATCGACCCATACTTCGTGGGGGCGCGTCCCTTTGGCTGAGTGGTCCCGGTCAATCGGCTGAAAGGCCGCAAGCTCGATCCACTTGGTGAGCAGATCGGGCGACGGCGAGCCAGCGAATCCCCCCACGTCTGCGCCGGAAAGGGAGAAACCGCTGAGCCCCAGGTTGACGAGTTGGGGAATGCTCATGCGCAGGTGGTTCCAGGTTGAGCTGTTGTCTCCGGTCCAGGTTGCGCTGAACCGTTGTCCGCCCGCGAAGCTTGCGCGTGTCATGACGAAGGGCCGCTCCTGCGGACGCAGCGCCAATTCGCCATCGCGAGTGGCACGAGAGTTCAACATGCCATAGATATTGTGGATTTCGAGGTGGGCGGCGGTGCGCTGACGAAAGCCCGGCTCGTCAATCCTGTGCAGAACGCCGTCGGGCATGGTCTCGCCAGGGCCATCGAATACGGAAGGCTCGTTCATGTCGTTCCAGAATCCTGCTACCCCGTCGGCGATGAAATCTTTGTAGAGCGTCCCCCACCACTGCCTGGTCTGCGCCTGAGTGAAATCGGGAAACACCGCCGGCCCCGGCCAGACCTTTCCGACGTAAGTCGAGCCGTCGGGATTCTTCACAAAGCGATCGCCCGCCAAGCCCGAGTCGTACGGTGCGTAGTTTGCGTGGGGCTGCTTGGCAATGTGCAGATCGGTGATGACCACCAGTTTAAATTTCTCCGCGCTCAGATCCTTCACCATGCCGGCGAAGTTAGGGAAGGCTTGCTCGTTGACCGTAAAGGGCCAGTTGTCATGCTGAAAATCGATGTCCAGCCAAAGAACATCGCAGGGGATGCGGTCCTTGCGGAATTGGTTTGCGACCTCGCGCAACTGAGACTCGGGGAAATAGGTATAGCGCGATTGCTGGAAGCCCAGAGACCAGAGAGGAGGCAGAGGCGTGGGACCGGTCAGCCAAGCCCAATCCGCAACCACTTGCTTGGGCTCGGGTCCATAGAGGAGGTAATAGTCGAGCGGCCCGTTGCGGGCACCAAATGTATATTCCGCAGGATTGGCGCGGCCAAAATCGAAGTTCGTGCGCCAGGTATTATCGAGAAAAATACCCACGGCGCGTCCCTGGCTGAGTTGGATAAAAAAGGGAATGCTCTTGTAGATAGGATCGGTGGACTCCTGCCAGGCGAAGGAATCCGTGTTCCACATGGTAAACGCTTCGCCGGCGCGATCCAAGGGCCCGGGCTTATCGCCCAGGCCGAAGAAGTGGTCGCTGGGGGTTCGTTTCTTGCTCAGGGTGAACTGGGTTCCATCCCAGCGCACGGGTGCGGCGTCTTGTTGCAGAACATTGCCCGCCAGGTCCGATACCGTCAGACGAAGCTGCTCGTCGATTTTGACGCGCAACTGGCCGGTGGAAAAACCGCGCGACTCCTCGACTACCTGCACACTGCTGGTTCGGGCTGAGGGAAGGACGGCCCAGGAGGCGTCCTCGGGCACCGCATCGCCTTGCCAAATGCGCACGCGAAGAACGTCATCGCGAAGCGCTCTCACTTGCAAGGTTGTGCCCGCAGCCGTGGCACTGACTCCGCCGGGAAAAGCCCCGATCTGCTGCGCCTGTGCACATACTGCCGACAGAGTTAAAACGAATGCGAAACGAATAGAGCGGGACGCAAGGGGCGGCATGATCCTCCTGGGGAAAGCGTTTCTTTCCGGGTTTTTCTTCGTCGTATGCCAGCAGGCAAGCAACCGGGCGGTCATTTCGCGGCCCTCTTCCTCTCTTCTCGAAGATGCAGCCTTCGAAGGCCTGCAAAGAGACCGATGGAAGAGTTACCGGGGTATGGTGAAACAACCGCTCCTTCATCCCCTGCCATTCGCGGGGAGGTGCTTCCACAAGACCGCATACGTTGCTGGGCTGGCAATGCCGGGCCGAATCTTTCCTGCCAGACTTCGACCGCGGGGCATACTACGAGAAGTTCTTTACACTTCAAGCTGGGAAACGGCAAATCAAAGAAACCCTCTTTGGGTTTAAGATTCTCCCGCGCCTTTTCCATAAGAATCAGCGGCGGGGCCGGGCACTTCAGGTTCCGCTTTTGGAAGCTGGGGCCTCCGGTATTATCCCATGCCCGCCAATCCGGACAGGGGCACCCGTATCCCTCTTCCAGGGTAATTGCATTTGAAATCTATTCAAAATAAAGCGAAGAAATAGAGGAATCAGGGGATTTATGCGCTTTGGAACAGGGACGACTTTCGCCGAACAGATCATGCCGATAAATGACTTGGCCCTGTGGGAGGCCCTAATGGCTCATTCCCCCTGGTCGTTTGTCATGCCGCGGGGAGATTGGACTGCTTGAAAATGCCGTTTGCAGGGGCTAAAGCCGTCCCGCTTTTAGCCCATCTTGCGGCACGGCCAAAGCCGTGCCCTGTTACAAAGCTGAACTTAATCAGAGGTTCCCTGGGGGGCGCTGCTTAAACATTTCGATCTCCGCAGGTTCTCAGACGGTCTGGTCGTCGACGCTGTCGAGGGTGAGGTCTGGCCGCTGGCGGCTGGCGAAGCTGCGGAATTCCTTGACCTGTTGCAGTCGGAAGTCCGCTCCCGCGCCCTTGGGCAGGCGCAGGCGGAAGAAGTCCGCTCCCTCGACGTCTTTCATCCAAACCGCCGGACGGGCGTCGGCCGAGCGGGTGGCGATCTCCACATTGCTCAGTTCCAGGTTGCGCACATGTCGAGCGAAGAGGCCGCAGGCGGGCAGGTCGCCGAACATGTAGGGATCGGGATAGGCCGCCTCGCGCTCTTCGGGCTGGATGGCCGCTTGCTCCGCCGTGCCGCCGCCCACCTGTTCCAGATAGAGGTTGTCGATCTTCACATCTTCTATGCAGTGGCCGGGAACGCCGCTCAGAATCGAGGGCAGCAGGGATGCGCCGGAGCTGACGATATTGCTGAGAATGATCCGCCGCATGACACCCACCTTGGCGTCTTTGGGGCCGCGCATCCGACTGCCCAGGCGTAGAAAGAGCGGGGCGGTGCGAATGTCGCGCATGGAGATGCCGGTAAAGGTAATGTCTTCGCAGATGGCGCCGTCTTCCGACTCCAGTGCAAAGCCCTGGCAACTCTCGAAGACGCAATTGGAGATGGTGACATTGATAAAACCGCCGTTGGACTCGGTGCCCAGCTTGATGCGCCCGGTGGGTGTCCAATGGGGACGGCGCTCCTGGCGCTTCCAGGAGCCGTCGAGCAGCGCACCCAACTGGTAGTCGCCGGTGACATAGCAGTTGGTGATGGTCAGGTTCTCGGTGGGGCGCGCGTAGCCCAGGGCAAAAGAGCTTTTGGGGCAGATGCCGTCGTCCCAGGGCGAGTTGACCGCGCAGTTGCTGACCCGCACGTTCTTGCAGCAGTCGATGTCCATACCGTCGCGGTTGGTGTCGATGGTGAGGTTGTCGATGGTCAGGTTGTCGACGCCAGTGGCCAGAATGGCGAACCAGCCGCCTTGCAGGATCTTGAAGTCGCGCAGCAGCACGTTGCGGCAGTTCTTCAGGGCGATGGCCTTGTTGCCCACGCCGGGCTTGCGGGAGTCGGGCAGAGCCGTTTCGGTGTCCCAGCCGCGCGAGAGCCCCTTGCCCCAGATCAGACCGGGGCCGGTGATGGAGACGCCGTCCAGATCCTCGCCCCACAGCAGCGAGTTGTGCCAGTGATTGTGGCCGTAGTCCTGGTAGGGCTCCCAGTCGCCCTGCGGCTCGGCAGCGTCGTAGCCCCCGGTGGAGGTGCCCTCGTAGGGCGTGGGAGCGGCCAGAATCACCGCGCCGTGATCCAAAAACAAGCCGACCTTGCTCTTCAAACGGATCGAGTAGCTGAGATAGACCCCGGCAGGAAAGACCACCGTTCCGCCCCCGGCTTTGGCGGCGGCTTCGATGGCGCGGTTGATGGCTGGGGAGTCGATATTCGCGCCGTCGCCCTTGGCGCCGTAGGCGGTCACACTGAATCCCCCGCCGCCGAGCAGAATCGCCTGCACCGGCTCGGCATGAACTCCGGCCGATTGCAGGCCGGTTCCCGCCAGCGCGCTGCTCACCCCCGGCGCTGCCGCTGCCGCCACTCCTCCGCCCGCCCATTTCAACAGATCCCTGCGCCGCATCTCGTCTCTCCTCAGGTATTGAGCGGAGGCATCTGCGCCGTGATTCGCAACTGCTCCGCGGAGTGGTAGGACCACCGCCGATTCACCTTAATCGACGGATGCAAGACTCGGCAGGCACGCGCTACGCAATGGAAAAGGCAGCCATGCCGTTCCCCTGGCGGGGAAAGAGGTGGCTGCCTTACTGAACTGGCAAAATTAAACTGCAAGATTCATTGTGGCAAAGAAGCGGGAAGCCGAGCCCCTACCATCGCAGCGAGGGCCAACTACCTGGCCGGTTCGAAGGTCATGGCGGCGGAGTTGATGCAATAGCGCATTCCGGTCGGCATGGGGCCGTCAGGGAAGAGATGGCCCAGATGGCCGCCGCAGCGCGCGCAGGTTACTTCGATACGGAACATGCCCAGACTAGTGTCGTCCTGCTCGGCAACCGCCTGGGGATTGGCCGGGCGCACAAAGCTGGGCCAGCCGCACCCCGAGTCAAATTTGGCGCCACTCTGAAAGAGAACTTCTCCGCAGCCCGCGCAGTGGTAGCTTCCGGTCTCATGGCGATAGGTGTGTACACCGGAAAAGGGCAGTTCGGTGGCCTTCTCGCGCAAGATCCTGTACTGGTCGCGGGTGAGCGACGCGCGCCACTCGGCTTCGCTGTGCGCGACCTTGCCGCTGGGCTGGCTTACCTCTTGCTGCAGGATCTCCATGGGAATTCCTCTCTTCTCTCGTTCATCTTCTGCCTGATTGGATGCCCCCGCGGGCATTTATGGATCGAATAAATCCGCTTTCGCCGATTCACACTTCCGCTATGAGTTCGATCTCGACCAGTACATCTTTGGGCAGGCGCGCCACTTCAACGGTGGAACGCGCCGGTGGGGTCATGCCCGGTCCCCCCAGATAGGCTCCATAAACTGCGTTCATGGCGGAAAAGTCGTTGAAATCCTTGAGAAAAACGGTGGCTTTGACGGTTTGCGCCAGGCTGCTACCGGCGGCTTCGAGAATGGCCTTCAGGCTATCGAGTACCCGCGTGGTCTGCTCGCCGATGCCTCCAGAGACAACCTGCATGGTGGCGGGGTCCAGCGGAATCTGCCCAGCGGTGAAAAGCAGGTTGCCCACGCGCACCGCCTGCACATAGGGACCGATGGCTGCCGGCGCTGCCGGCGTGGCAATTGCAACTTTGCTCATGGGACGATTCTAAGGGAGCGAAGGATGGTTTCGGAGCTGGTCCCCAGAGCAAGTAATAACTGCATTGGTTCAGTTTGGAACGGGGCAATCCCATTGCCGGCGAGCGCTGGCTGGGTTGAGTCTGGCCCTGCAAGTCGAAGAGAAAAGCGCGAGCCGGCGGCGAGGCCGGCCGTAGTGCTGGATATGTCTGCTGGCGTGGAAGTTATCTTCTCAACAGACGCCAGCGACTGTGGGTTGCCTTGCCATGCGAGGAGCCATCATGGCCGTGCTGCTCGGAATCGGAGACCTCTTGGGGCGCTCTCGGCCCACTCGCCCACAGCGAACCTGCCGGGGCCGCTGCATCGGCCGTAGAGACCGTCTCGCGCATACGCTGGGGGGACTGAGAGGCCTGGCTTCCGCCTTCGACCACCAGCGGGACGGAGGCCTGCACCGGCGCGTATTCGACATCGTCGTCGGGAACAAAGGTGACCTGGAGCGTCTGCATTCCCGCGGTCAGAATGGTCCCTTCGCTGGGCGAGTACACGAATGTTCCCGGCACCGATGCCCGGGCATTGAACTGCTCCGGACCCAGCGGCGTGCCGTATTTGATGGGCGCCGGCACGGGCCACTGAATCACCGCTTCCTTCAACTCCGTGATGGTCAGCGATACCGCGACTTGGGTGGGGTTGTAATTGAAGGCATCGGCGGGCACAAAGGTGGCCTGGAGCTTATGCGTCCCCGGCGCCAGCACGGTACCGGCGCGAGGAAAGAAAGCGAACTTGCCGGCCACCGACGCCTTGGCGTTGAGCTGCGCGGCACTGAGCGGATTGCCACTGCCCAAGGGTACGGGATCGAGCCATTGGATGCTTGGCGTCGCCTTGGTCACCAGCAGCGAGACCGCCGCATGGGCGCTGGTGTAGTTGGCGCTGTCGAAGGGCGTAAAGAGCACCGTAGGGGTGTGCGCACCGGCGGCCAGCAGGGCCCCGGCGGGCGGCAGATAGACAAAGGTGCCGGGCGTCGAGGCCACGGCGTTGAGTTGCACCGGGCCCAGGGCAGTACCGTAGCTGATGGGCTGGGGGTCTGCCCAAATGATGGATGGCGTTGCCTGACTGACGTGGATGGTCACCGAGGCATAGGCTTCGGTGTAATTCCCGCTATCCTGGGGCGTGAAGATCGCTTCCAGGGTATGGGTTCCGGCACCCAGCACCTCTCCGGCCGCGGGGACATAGACAAAAGATCCGGCGATGCTCGCCCGGGCGTCGAGTTGGGTCTCGTCCAGAACGGTGCCGTAGGTGATGGGCGCGGGAGCAGACCAGGTGACTGCGGGCGAAGCCTTGCGCACCGTCAGACACACCGTGGCCTCGGTGCTGAAGTAATTCGCTTCGTCCTCGGGAACGAAGAGGGCCGAGAGCAGGTGCGTATCGGCCGGCAGCACTTCGCCAGCCGCGGGGTTGTACTCGAAGTTCCCGGCGACCTCAGCCTGGGCATTGAGTTGCATTCTGCCCAGAGTGGTCGAATACACAATGGGTGCGGGATCCGCCCAGGAGAGGACGGGAACCGCCTTCTTCACCGTCAGAAGCGCGGAGATCTCGGCCATGGCGAAATTCTCGGTATCCTCGGGTAAAAAGCAGGCGGTAAGGGTATGGCTGCCGGCGGGCAAAACCTCGCCCGCCGTGGGGCTATACACAAATCGTCCCGGCAGCGAGGCGGCGGCGCGGAGCTGATCTTTGCCCAGAGGCGCGCCGTACACGATGGGCTCGGGATCTGGCCAGGAGAGGGAGGGCGCCGCCTTGGCCACGGTGAGCGGAACGGAAACCTCCATGGCCAGATAGTTGCTCTGGTCTTGCGGGGTGAAGAAGGCCGCCAGGGTGTGCTGTCCCATGCCCAGCACCTCGCCCGTGGCGGGTTTGTAGACAAAGCTGCCGTGCACGTTGCTGGACGGATTGAGTTGCTCCGCGCCCAGAGGCGATCCATAAACAATCGGCGCCGGCGCGGGCCAGCTTACTTCCGGCTCAGCCTTGAGGACCGAAATTGCCAGCACGGCCTCCGTCGGCGCGTAGTTGCTCCGGTCTTCGGGCGTAAACCGCGCCGTGAGCGTGTGTTCTCCGGCGCTGAGCACTTCTCCGGCGGCGGGCAGGTACTCGAAGGTGCCGGGAACCGAGGCTGAGGCGCTCAGCAGTTCC
>Ga0326728_10009301_pt1 | contig 23744 bp, 17 predicted proteins | sample MB3enrmetagenome_FD_207602 | JGI IMG/M metagenome (GOLD analysis project Ga0326728, IMG submission 207602) | Lab enriched peat soil microbial communities from McLean, Ithaca, NY, United States - MB31MN | ecosystem: Environmental > Terrestrial > Soil > Wetlands > Peat | place: USA: New York... | reverse complement strand
CGCCAAAACCCAGGCAGGTGGAATAAATATTGGGGAACCGCTCCTTGATGAAGGAGGCCGGCTTGTGCGTGATGTCAAGAAGAACATGGTCCGCCCCGCTTTTTTTCATCTCGGTGTCGATGGCCCGGGCCACGATGTCGCGCGGCGCCAGCGATTTGAGCGGGTGAAACTTGTCCATGAAAGCCACCCCCCGGCTGTTTTTCAACACGCCGCCTTCGCCCCGCACGGCTTCGCTGATGAGAAACGATTTGGCCTTGGGATGGAAAAGGCAGGTGGGATGAAACTGGACGAATTCCATGTTGGCGATGGCCGCCCCCGCGCGGTAGGCCATGGCCACGCCGTCGCCCGTCGCGATGTCCGGATTGGTCGTGTAAAGATAAACCTTGCCGCTGCCCCCCGTGGCCAGCAGCACCGAGCGCGCGGCGAAGGTTTCGACCGCGTTCCTGCCTTTGTCCAGGACATAGGCGCCCAGGCAGCGATTGGCCGCGGCAGCGGCCCCCGTTCGCCCCTGAATCTTGCGGCTGGTGATCAGATCGATGGCGAAATGGTTTTCGAACATTTCGATGTTGGGCTGGGCGGCAGCGGCATTGAGCAACGCCCGTTCGATCTCGCGCCCCGTCACATCCTTGGCGTGCAGGATGCGCCGCTTGGAATGGCCGCCTTCGCGGCCGAGGTCCAGTTCGCGCTCGCCGTTGTTTTCGCGCTCGGTAAACTTCATGCCCAGCTCGATCAATTCGGCAATGCGGGCGGGGCCTTCCTGCACGATGGCGCGCACGGCGTCCTCGTGGCAAAGGCCCGCCCCGGCCGCCAGCGTGTCGCGCACATGCATTTCGACCGAGTCCTCCTTGCTGGTGACGGCGGCGATGCCTCCCTGTGCATAGTTGGTGTTGGACTCCGCGCTGGATTTCTTGGTGACAATGGCGACGCGCCCGAGCGGCGCGACCTTCAAGGCGAAGGAAAGACCCGCGATGCCGCTGCCCAGGACCAGAAAGTCAAAGTTCTTCATAGCTTTGCGTTGTCAATCAACCGTGTCTTGCCAATGAAGACCGCCAGGGCGATTTGGGTTCCTTTTTTGATTTCACGGGCGGGTTGCAGGGTTTTCGGATCATGGAACGCAATGTAATCCAGGCGCGCTTCCGGTTCCAAGGCAATGAGCCGGCGCAGTTGCCGTTTCATTTCAGCCGCGGAAACCGGCCCCTTGGCCGCCCGGCACCGGGCCATTTGAATGGCCCGCCAGAGCACGGTCGCCTGGCGGCGTTGCGCGGGCGAGAGGTACTCATTGCGCGAACTCATCGCCAACCCGTCCGCTTCCCGCACGGTCGGGGCCACGATGATTTTCACCGGGAAATTCAAGTCTCGCGCCATGCGGCGGATGATCGCGCTTTGTTGAAAATCTTTCGCCCCAAAAACGACGACGCCGGGCAGGACTATCTGGAACAACTTGGCCACCACCGTCGCCACCCCGCGAAAGTGGCCCGGGCGCGAAGCGCCTTCCATGCCCCGGGCCATCGTTTCCTCCGTCACCCAGGTGCTGAATCCGGCGGGATACATCTGCCGGGTGGAGGGAACGAAAAGGACATCCGCTCCCGCCTCGCCGCAAAGTTTTTTGTCCCGCTTCAAGTCCCGCGGGTATGTTGCGAAATCTTCACCCGGGCCGAATTGGGTGGGATTGACATAGATGCTGACCACGACCCGGCCCTTGGGGCCGGCGCATTGCCTGGCTCGCCGGACCAGGCTCAGATGGCCGCGATGCAAACAGCCCATCGTCGGCACGAAGGCGACAGGCGCGCCGGTCCGCTGCCAATGCCGGGCGAGCCGCTGCATGGCGGCGATTGTCTTGACGATCCGCACCGCGAAACCCTTGGGGAAAACCGGCACGCTGTCAATCCATGTTTTCGTTAAGTTTGAATTGGGGCGGTTTGGGGTTAAACTCCTGCAATGAAAATTTCGGTCATTGTTCCGGCCTTTAATGAGGAAAAGCTGATCGCCGCCAGCTTGCGCGGCATCCAGGCGGCCATGAACAGTTTTTCCCAGCGAGGCTGGACGGCTGAAATGATCGTCTGCGACAATAATTCCAGCGATGCGACCGCCGCCCTGGCCCGCGCCGCCGGGGCGCAAGTGGTCTTTGAACCTGTCAATCAAATCGCTCGCGCCCGCAACACCGGGGCGGCCGCCGCCACGGGCGACTGGCTTGTCTTTGTCGATGCGGACTCGCATCCAACGCCCGAACTGTTTGCCGAAGCCGCCGGGCAAATGGAAGGGGGCCGATGCCTGGCCGGAGGATGCACGGTGCGTTATGATGAACGCCAATTCGTGACCGATTGCGCCACGGTAGGATGGAATATTCTCAGCCGGACTCTGAGATGGATGGCAGGTTCGTTTATATTTTGCGAAGCAGAGGCCTTCCGCAAAGTGGGTGGATTCAGTCTGGAACTGTTTGCCTCGGAGGAAATCGATATAAGCAGGAAACTGAAAAAACTGGCCAAAGAGCAGGGCAGGGAAGTGGTTGTATTGCATCGCCATCCCTTGGTCACCTCCATCCGCAAACTGCGGCTTTATTCGCGCGGCGAAATGCTGGGCCTGACATGCAAGGCGGTTCTCAGTCCGCGGAAAACGCTCACCAGTCGCGCGCGCTGCACCTATTGGTACGATGGGCGGCGTTAAAATGGGTTCAGGCCTGAATTGCACGGATTTTGGCATTTTTGGCATTTTTTAATTTTTTCCTCTATTCGATTGACAGAGGAGCGGCACCGCCGCCCGGCCATGCCGGGAACGGCGCCCGGGTGCGCCTGAATCGGGTTGGCAAGGGCAACTCATCTTCTTTTGGGGGCCAGGAGTTTATCGACGGCTGCGTCGATTTCTCCGATTTCTTTGCCTGGGTTGAGGGCCATTTGTTCCTTGACCCTCTCCGCTTCGAATTCTTCATGGAATTGTTCGCCGTGCTCTTTCTCCCATTTGCGCCATTCGGCGTCTGCCTCCGCCCGGGTCGGCAGTGGAGCGTTTTCCGGTATGCCGAGGGCCTCTCTGGCATTGATGACGTCATAGATGGCTTTTCGCAGTTGCTCGGCCGGGGTTTCCGGCGACTGTCCGAAGATGGCTCGCATTCTTGCTTCTTTTTCTTTCTCGCCCATGCGGACCCGCGGGAAGAGTTTTTCCTCCAGCTCCGGGTGTTTCCTGGCCCACTGGATTAATTGTTCCTCTTTGCCCTTTGTCTTGGAGGCGATGTCCACCTTGAGGCGTTGTTTCCACAGTTCAAGCCTTTCGTTTTGGTGACCGGTTTGGCGGAACTGCGTCAGGTCGGCGCAAATGGCGCGAAGGACCCTCCATTTAGCGGCGCTGGTTTGCGCATTGGCGACTCTGTCTTTGGCCGCCTCGACGTATTGGCCGATGAAAAGTTTGACGACTTCATCCGGCAATATCCTGTTGATTATTTCCGACGTGACGATTTCCTTTGAATGCTCTTTGGTTCTTCTTTTTTTCATGGTGTTGAGAATGGTTTGCTGCCCGAAGGCGGTAATACATTGGTTGCTGCTCTTTCTGCCGTTGCGCAGGCGGTGTGCCACAGTTCCCTGTAGAATCCGGTTTTGGCCTTTTGGCGCGCGACAGCGGCCCTGAGGTTGCGGTGGCCTTGTGTTCGCCTGCCCACCATCAGGGCATAAGCTTGCTTCAAGAGCTGCAACCCTTGCAAAACGTTGCGTTCCTCCTTGAAGCTTTGTCTGGCTTGTTTGGCCACGGCCCTCAGCTCCCGGAAGGTTTTTTCCGTGTAGCCGTTGAAAGTGCCATCGAAGCAGACCGGTCTTGCGCCTCTGAGCCGCGCCTTTGCGGTTTTGTTGTTCTTCATGGGTAATCTTGTATTTTTGATTTTCATCATGGCACAGCCACTTGGACAAAGCTCTGGCACGACCCCTTTTACCCCTTTGACAAGTCCGAAATGGCCTTAATGTGTCATTCATTAGACGAACATTACAGTTAAAGTATTAATTCGTCAACAGATTTTTGAAAGATTTTTCAGAAAAGTTGTGATTTTTTTGCAAATGGTTGTAACACGCTGTATTGCAATGATTTATCAAAGGTCAAATGGGTCAAACCGGAGCTTTGTGTCACCGGTCGCTTCAAAACCAACCAGTCGGGGTCGAATCAAAACCGGCCACTCTGAAGTGCCTTATTCATATCAGGTTTATTGATGCAGGCAAGGGCCTTTTCAGTTTCTTCATTTCTGCCGCCTTCCATTCGCTGCACCGCGCTGTTCGTTGGGTGCAGCCGATTTGTTCGGCATCAGGTTTATCGGAAGAATAACAAACGGATAAGAATAGCCAGAATGGCAGCGTTCCATATGAGGGTAGCAACTCGAAGGTGCTGAAGCCATCGACGGCATTCCGGCGCAGTCGCCGCCCACGACGGCGTCACGAACAACCAAGCCACTGACAACCGTTTCTTGGCCATATCGCTCTTCCAAAAGGTGCGGCCCTCCGTCCGCCAGAAAAATCCATCAGGTTTTCCATCACGCTCCCACTCCTCGCGGTGGTGCTCATACTCCCAACGAACCAGGCAATCAAAGAGCCACATGCAGTAAACGACCAGACAGACTGCTCCGACTCCTGCAATTTCGAGGACTATGAGCATAATACCAAGTCAGTATGGCCAGTTCACGGCGAAAATCGAGCGTTTTCCATAATGCACCAGCAGCAAAGTAGAACGAACAGAACCGGTAGCGAGCCATTCAGCTCGCCGGTTCTGCGGTCGAAGGTTCGCTGGACTTGGATTTGCCTTTCTTGTTTTTGTCCTCTTTTCCGGAAATGGTGGCATGGTCTTTGAGCCGGTAACTCCGCCCGGCAATGGCGATGGTCTGGGCGTGGTGCAGGAAGCGTCAAAGGGGTCGTACCATAGCTTTGCCCATGGGTCTTGATTGATTTGATTTTCTCCATGCAACCGTTCCAGCAAAGCCTGGTTGAAGTCCGGGGTTCCCACACACAACCCGCTCCTCTCCGCAAGCTCGAAACCAGGCAAAGCCATGGACGACCCCTTTGAGGGGCTGATACGCGCCGTTCTGCTGACGATGGCTCCGATGGGAGCCCAAATTGTCCCGTGTGAAACGTCGCAGGGCATGACGGCATTCACGCGCGCGTTGCCGCAAGGCCCGCTTTATCACCACGCAGAGGAGAGTGAAGATGCAAAGCCACAAGGCGATAAAGATTGTTTCGATCATAATAGCCACTTAACTTCAATGGTGGGATCAACTGGTGTTGTATTCATAAATTCCGGTTCCCGATTACGGTTCATGTGTTGGCAGATCATTTCGTGGTTTGTGGCGGCGCAAGCCTTCCGCCACGTCGTGGAGGCTGACGGGATTGGTGGAGGGCTGGGCCAAGCCGCCCAGTCTGTTGTTCAGAAAACTCGCCCCAAAAATAACGTTGTTGGAGCAAGAGGCGTCGTTGACGTGAAAGGCCTTTCCGCCGCAATCATTGACCATCAGGTTTTCAAAATTGTTGCTGATGCATTGGGTGTCGGGACAGAGCATCCAGCCCCTGGCGGTTTGAGTGGTGGCTTGTGCCATGAAAACCCCGTCATGATGACTCTTGGAAATGATCAGGCTTTGAAACGAATTGTCCCGGGAGTCGCGCATGAAAACGCCCAGATCGTTGCCCGCCAATACCGCATTGGTGATGGAATTATGGCTGAAGTCGAGGTCCAATGACAGGCCGGCCGCCAGATTGTCATGCAGACGCAGGTTGTCAAAGCGGCTCTCTTCGGTCTGGTAACAGGCCAGTCCGTCGAATTGATTGTCGAAGGAATCAAAATCGTTGACGTGGAGGCGGCGGACGTCGGCGGCGACCAGGCCGCCGGAGCGGCAATGGCAACAGAGGACATGTTCGACCTCAACATCGGCCGCGTTCCAGATTTGCACGCCATTGCTGTTGAACTCGGAGCCGTCACCGGCTGATCGCCAAAACTCCAGTCTTTGATTCCTGCGGTTGCCGTCAATCATCAGGTCCGCCAATCGCAGGTGCGAGGCGCGATGATTTGTTTTGGTCATGGGCGGCCCGAGAATCACCACCGGGCAGTCAGCCCCGTCCGCCAGCCGCAGGATGGTGGCCGGCCCGCTGCCGCGCAAGGTTTCGTCATCGTGCCGCAACATAAGCGGCTGGGAGATGGCATAGGTTCCGGCGCTGAGAACCACTTCGCCATTGGCTGGCAGGGCATCCAGCGCCTTTTGGATGTCCGCGCCGCTGGAATTGGCGGGCAACATGACAATGAGCGGAGGCGCTCCGAACGAAGGATGGCAGATCATCCACTGCGCCAGGAGCAGTGAAGCGAAGAGTCCGCTTCGGGAACCTGATTTTATGAGGTTGCACTGGCTCATATAAAACCTTTGATCTCTGTTTAATCAGGATTTGTGCCAAGGCGATGGATTCGACGTAAGACGCTCATTTGCAATAAGATGATGCTTTTTGTCAGGATTCTCAGGCGTGTCGGGATTTTGAACGTTCGAATTTCCGTCGTATCAATGATTGAAAACTTGTGGGCCGGCGCGTTCGGTTTTCATTAACACCGGGGCTTTAGCCCGGTGTCATGGCTGGGGGGCGACATTCTTAACCGTTTTCAACGGTTTCCCGAACGACGGTAAGCCGTTGAAACGGCTGGACTTCGCCTTACGCCTCCTCGACACCGGGCTAAAACCGCGGTGTTAATGAGAAACGCCAAGATTTAGATGCGTTTGTCCTGGCTTCGAGCCGAAGGCGTGATCATTCCGCTAAACTGAACAGGGGGCCAAAATGGCCGTGCTCATGCCGTGGATGATTTTTTTGTCAGCAGGACAAATCGTGGCCAAAACTCCGGCCAGACTGGCCCGCGCGGCGTCGCCGTTGCCGGCGACAAAATAGTAGGGACAGAGCCGGACCCGGCCGGGCATCGGCGTGGCTCGGTTCCTGTCAAAGTCGTACCAATCGGCCTGGAGCAGCGCCGGCCTGTGGTAACGCTGCAAGACATAAGGCGAGGTGGGGAACGCGTCCAGGGCCGCATCCACGGCCGCGGCCCAGTCGGCGGTGGAAAGATCGCTGCCCAAATGCACGCCGCGCGCGCCCCAGGCCTTGTCGGAAAAACCGGACACCTTCAGGATCAATTCGCGTTCGCGTTGCGAAAGGGACTTGAGCTGCCGCCAGTCTGTCAAGTTCAATTCCGGCAGGGCGCCCTGGGGCGGCAGAGGGGCAGGATCGACCATCCAACTGTAAGGGGCCAGCGCGCGCAGCCGCTCGAAAAAGCGTTCGCCCAGTTCCTGCCGCCAAAAGCCGCGCAAATTCCGGTTCCAGAGCAGCGCGAAGAGCATTTTTTCCTCGAAAATCGGCTTGGGGGGCGCGGTCAGGCGGATGTCCCCGGCCAGCGCCATGTCAATTATTTGTTTGGTGTTGGGCGCTTGGGGCAAATCGAACAACTCGAAAAAGCGATAGACGGCGTCGCCCTTTGCGAACTGATCGAACCGGGTGTCGCGCACGTTGAATCTGGCGCCCAGTTGGCCGGCCAGCCAGGCCATTTCCGGGCGGTAGGTCCGCGACTCCTCGGAAATGACAATGTGAACGGACGGCGCGTCACCAAAAATGGAGGAAAAGCCCCTCGCCATCCCGTCCGCCCCGCCGATGACGGGAGGGGAACCGTTGGGCAGGGCCGAATAGGTCTGGTTGAGCCATGCTGTCAATCCTATTCCTCCGGGAACGCCGTCCAACTCCGCGATGACGGGGCCGGATTCCGCCAGGATGATGTCGGGGCGGATGACGCGGGGGAGTTCATTTTTGAAGGCGGCGGAGCGTTGCACATCGAGCAATGACCGGGGCTTGCCCTGGTCCAGCCAGCCCGCCACCCAGGGCGGTTGTTTTCCGGCCAGGCTTTGGCGGTAGAGCAAGTTCACGCCGCGATGGAACTGAAGCAGGAGCCGGCCCAAGCCTTCCAACTCCGCCGCCAGTTCCTGGCCGAGGGGGAAGGGGGAGGGGGAGACGCGCCAATCCTGCCCCGCAAACAGCCCGTCCTTGGGAAGCCGCGCCCGGATGAAGCGGGCCCTGGCTTCCGGCGCGGGCGGGGGCGTGTCAATACTCATTTTACTTTACAGGCGCACCTGCCCGTTGCCGGTTCCCACCCATTTATAGGTGGTCAATTCCTCCAGGCCCATCGGGCCGCGCGCCCCGATCCGGTCGGTGCTGATGCCGATTTCGGCGCCCATGCCAAATTCCCCCCCGTCGGTGAAGCGCGTCGAGGCGTTCCAGTAAACCGCCGCCGAATCGACTTGGGCCAGGAAGTCCCGGGCCCGGGCCGCGTCCCGGGTGACAATGCTGTCGGAGTGGGCCGATCCATAATGATTGATATGATCGATGGCCTGCTGGACGCCATCGACCACGCGGATGTTTAAAATGTAGTCGTTGTATTCGGTGTAAAAGTCCTGCTCGGCGGCGGGTTTAATGACAGAAGCCGGCTGCGGCAGGGCGGATTGCAGGATGTTGCGCGCGGTTTCATCCACACGCAATTCCACTTTTTTTTCATTCAACCGCCGGGCGATCGAGGGCAGAAACTGCCGGGCAATCGCCTGATCGACCAGCAACGTCTCCATGGCGTTGCAGACGGCGGGGCGCTGGCATTTGGCGTTGAAGGCGATTTCTTCGGCCATTTTCAGGTCCGCTTCGCCATCGACATAGACATGACAGACGCCCTTGAAATGTTTGATGACCGGCACCTTGGAACAATCGGCCACCGCCCGGATCAGTTGCTCGCCGCCGCGCGGCATGCACAAATCCACGTACTGCGTCAAGGCGAGCAATTCCCTGACCGCCTCACGATTGGTCGTGGGCACGACTTGGATGGCGTGCCGGGGAAATTCGGGCAAGTGCATGGCGGCAGCGTTGGTCATTGTTTCCGCAATGATTTGATTGGAAAGGATCGCCTCCCTGCCGCCGCGCAGGATGGCGGCGTTGCCGGATTTGAAACAGAGACTGGCCGCGTCCGCCGTGACGTTGGGGCGCGATTCGTAAATAATGACAACCACGCCGATGGGTGTGGCAATCTTTTGCAAACGCAATCCGTTGGGGCGCGTCCTGTCGTCCAGCACCCGGCCCACGGGGTCCGGCAGCGCGGCCACTTCGCGCAGTCCTTTGGCCATGGAGGCGATGCGTTTGTCATCCAGCTTGAGGCGGTCCAGCATGGCGTTGGACAGGCCGCTCTGGGCGGCGGCTTCCATGTCGGAGGTGTTGGCCTCCTGGATGGCCTCGCGGCTCTGTTCCAGCGCGCCGGCCATGGCCAGGAGGCAGCCGTTCTTCTGGTCGGTGGACAACCGGGCCAGCCGGCGGGAAGCCTCCCTTGCCTGGCGGGCCAACTGCGTCATCTGTTCTTTCAAATCCATACCTGCTAATCTAAACCAAATTGCCTGCGCCGTCATTTCGTTTGATTTTCGGCGATCGGCGCAACCCGCATTGAAACCAAAGCCGCCAGACCATGACCAGCGCTTCCTGGACAATTCTCCCCGACATTTTCGAGCAGCCTTGAAAGCGTTCGGTAAAAACAATCGGCACTTCAACGATCCTCATGCCCTGCTGCCAGATTTTGTGCGTCATCTCGATTTGGAAACTGTAGCCATCGGAGCGAACGGCATCCGGGTGAATCGATTCGAGAGCGCGCCGCCGGAAACATTTGAAGCCGCCGGTCGGATCGGTGAAAGGCATGCCCGTGATGGCGCGCACGTAAAGGCCGGCGGTGGTGCTGAGCAAAAGCCGGCGCATGGGCCAGTTGATGACGCGAATGCCGCCGCAATAGCGCGAACCCAAAACCAGGTCGGCCTCCCTAGCCGCCTCAAGGAACCGCGGGATGTCATCCGGGTTATGGGAAAAATCGCCGTCCATTTCCATGATAAACTCGTAAGGGCGCTGCAAAGCCCAGGCGAAGCCGGCGCAATAGGCGCGGCCCAGGCCATTTTTCTCAGTCTGATGCAGCACATGAATGGAGGGATTCCTGGCGGCCAGCTCATCCGCGATCCGGCCCGTGCCGTCTGGGGAATTGCCATCCACCACCAGCAAATCCACGGGCGTCGGCAATTTGGCCAGACGCTCGGCCAATTTGGGAAGATTCTCCCGTTCATTATAGGTCGGAACAATGACCAGCGTATTATTCATCGCTAAAAAATGCGTGCGGCAACCTGTTTTGCCCTGCCCGGCGGATTGGACCTCCCCGCCCGCCCGTCAGCAGAGCCAATTTGCCGCCAAAGTTCAAGGCGCAATTCGGAAATTCCACGCACGCCCAAATCTCGACAGGCCAAAGGGATTAGGAACCAGAACCCGCCGCCCAAAAACTGAGATTCGCCCGACCACGTGGTTCTTTGCATTCCGGCATTGATCTGTTACATTGCCGCGCCTTCACTAGAGGCATTTATGATGGAACAAACGACGGCTCATCGCCCCTCATCCGCCGCCCCGGCCGCTGCCGCGCTCTCGCATGGCGACGTGGCGGCGATTGATGAATTGCGGGAGGATTACAACAAGCTGCGCCGGGAGTTGGCCCGGGTGATCATCGGCCAGGACAACGTGATCGAACAGTTGTTGATCTGTGTTTTGGCGCGGGGCCATGGGCTGCTCATGGGGGTGCCGGGCCTGGCCAAAACCACCATCGTCAATTCGCTGGCCCAGGCGATGTCGCTTCAATTCAACCGCATCCAATTCACCCCGGACCTGATGCCCTCGGACATCACCGGCACGGACATACTCCAGGAAACCGACCAGCCGGGCCGCCGGGCGTTTGTCTTTGTCAAAGGGCCGATATTTGCCAACATCATTTTGGCGGATGAAATCAACCGCACCCCGCCGAAGACGCAATCGGCTCTTTTGGAAGCCATGCAGGAGCACCGGGTGACGGTGGCGGGGCGGTTTTTCCAATTGCCCGCGCCCTTTTTTGTGCTGGCCACCCAAAATCCCATCGAGCAGGAAGGCACCTATCCGTTGCCCGAGGCGCAATTGGATCGTTTCATGTTTTTCATCCATGTGGATTATCCGAATCGGGATGAAGAACGGCGCATTGCCCGCGAGACGACGGGGGCGCCGCCGCCCGCCTTGACCCGGTTGATCGATGGCGATCAGATCAGCGCCTTCCAGGAAATCGTGCAACGAGTGCCGGTGCCCGATCATATTTATGATTTGGCCGTCGATCTGGTGCGCCGTACGCGTCCGCACGCGGGACAAGCGCCGGAGTGGATCAAGAAATGGGTGACGTGGGGGGCGGGTCCGCGCGCGGTGCAATACCTGGTTCGGGGGGCCAAGGCCCGGGCCGTGTTGCGGGGCAGTTATTTGGTGCGCCTGGAAGATTTGGAAGCCGTGGCCGCGCCCGTCCTGACGCACCGGATACTGACCAACTTCCAGGCGCAGTCCGAAGGAGTGGCCAGCCCGGAGATCATCACCCGGCTGCTGGAGGGGATGCGCGGAGAAGAACGCCGTGGCTGAGCAATCCCAGTGGCTCGATGCGGCAGTGCTCAACCGTTTGATGCACCTCACGCTCCTGGCCCGCTCGCCCATGGAGGGGACCGTCTCCGGCCACCATAAAAGTCCGCATCGCGGTTCCAGCGTCGAGTTTGCCGAATACCGCAATTATGTTCCGGGCGACGACATTCGCCGGCTGGATTGGCGGGTTTTTGCGCGGACGGACCGCTTTTACCTCAAGGAGTACGAGGCGGAAACAAACTTGCGCTGTTATTTTGTGCTGGATTGCAGCGGTTCGATGAAGTTTGGCGGGGCGGCTGGCAGGAAGCTCGATTACGCCAGGCGCCTGGCGGCCACGCTGGCTTACATCACGGTCCACCAGGGCGACGCGGTCGGGCTGGTTTGCTGCGGAGGGAAAACCTTTTTTGAAATCCCGCCGCGCCGCAATCCGTCGCATTTGAAACTGATTTTTGAGACGTTGGAAAAAGCGGAGCCGCGCGGCCCGACCGGCTTGATCGCAGCCCTGCACGATTTGGCGGAGAAAGTGCGCCGCCGGGCGCTGGTCATTGTCATCTCGGATTTTTTTTGCGAACTGGAACCGCTGCTGAATTGCTTTCAACATCTGCGTTTCCAGAAGCACGACTTGGCGCTCTTTCAACTGTTGGATCCCGCTGAAATGAATTTTCAATTCGATCGTCCGGTGCGGTTCGTCGATCTGGAAAGTTCCATGAGCGTGGTGACCGAGCCTTCCAGCATCCGGGACGAATACCTGCGGCAGCTTGGAATGTTTCTGGAGCAACTGCGCGAAGGCTGCCACGAATTCGGGACCGATTACCGGCGGGTCATCACCCATGAAAGTTATGAACGGGTTGCGGCGGATTTTCTGGTCGAGAGGGCGCTTGTCAGGAAATGACCTTTCTTCAGCCCATGGTTTTGTTCGGTCTGCCGCTCCTGCTGGCGCCGGTCATCATTCATTTGCTCAACCGCATGCGGCACCGGCCCAAACCGTGGGCGGCCATGATGTTCCTGGTTTCGGCCACACGCAACTCGGCCAGCCATGCCAGGCTGCGCCAGTTTTTAATCCTGCTCTGCCGGGTGCTGGCGGTGGCCATGCTCGTTCTTTTTGTGGCCCGGCCCCTGGCGGGCGGCTGGCTGGGGTGGGCCCTCTCGCCCGCGCCCGATGCCATCTTGATTCTGCTGGACCGTTCGGCCAGCATGGAAACCCAGGTTGGCGCAACCACCAAACGCCAGCAGGCCCTCCAGCTCCTGGCCGGGGCGGCCAGGGAATTTGAGGAAACCAGCCACCTCGTTTTGATCGACAGCGCCACGCGCGCCCCGCAGGAAATCGCCAGGGCCGCCACGCTGAATGAATTATCGTTGACACAGGCGACGGACACCGGCGCGGACATTCCGGCCCTGTTGCGGACGGCGTTCGACTGGTTGATCGAAAACCGGGCCGGCACGGCGGAAATCTGGCTGGCCTCCGACGGACAGCGCAGCAACTGGCTGCCGGAAGACCCCCGTTGGAAAAGTGTCATCGCCCAATTGGGCGGCCTTTCCCGGAGGGTCCGCGTGCGGCTGCTGGCCATGAATGAGCCGTCCGAAGCCAACGCTTCGATTTCGATCAAGGAACTGTTGCGGCGTCCGCGGGGGGACAAATCGGAATTGCAATTTGTTCTCGATCTTCAGCGCAATCGCAGTTCCGCTGCGCCCATTCCGGTCACGTTGACTCTGAATGGCGAAAGATCGGAGAGCGAAGTCACCTTGGAGGGACAGTCCCTGCGCTGGCGGCGCACCGTTGACCTGGGGACGCGCCGCGAGGGAGGGTGGGGCAGTTTCACGCTGCCGGCGGACGCCAATGAGCATGATAACACGGCCTGGTTTGTCTATGGCGCTGATACGCCGTTGCTCGCCACAGTGGTCAGTGGAGATCCGCGGGTGGCCCGCTGTTTGGAGTTCGCCGCCGCCTCGCGCAACGCGCAGCCGGCGGAGTTGATTTCCCCCGCCGCCTTTTCCGACGCCAATCTGGAGGGCCGTTCACTGCTGGTTTGGCAGGCGCCTTTGCCGGACGGAATGGACGCCGATCAGGTGCAAACATTCGCCGCGTCCGGGGGCGTGGTGATTTTCTTTCCACCCGGCCGGCCGGACGCGGGACAGTTCAACGGCATGGGCTGGGGCAGCGTTCAAGACGCCGAAAACGCCGAAGGCTTTCGGATTCTGCGCTGGGGTGAAGACGAAGGGCCGCTGGCCAGAAGTGATGAGCACATCAGTTTGCCTCTCGGCCAGACTGCGTTTCAGCGCCGCCAACCCATGGCCGGCCAAAAGGAGACGCTGGCCGCCTTCGACGATGGCACGGCTTTCCTGGCTCGCCAAAGTTTGGGCAAAGGCGAAATTTACTTTTGCGCCTCGCTGCCTGATCCGGCGTGGTCGGGTTTGGGCGACGGCCCGGTGCTGGTGCCGATGTTGCAGCGGATGCTCCAGGCGGGGGCGCGCCGGGTGCAACAGGTTTCTTCCGCCGCTTGCGGTGAATTAAGTCCGGCCGATCAAAGCCTGCCCTGGATTTCGGTGGATTCCACCGGGCACAAAGACATTCGCACGCAAGCCGGTGTGTATCGCGCGGGCGGCCGGCTTCTGGCCGTCAACCGTCCCCAGGCCGAGGATGATCCGGAGGTGGTTGACACGGAGGAAGCGCGGAAACTCTTTGGTGATTTGCCTGTGCAAACGCTGCAGGAGCGTCATTTTGAAACCGGCCAGTTGCAAGGGGAAATCTGGCGGTTGTTTCTCTTTGCGATGCTGCTGTTTTTGATCGTTGAAGGCATTTTGATCTTGCCGGCGCGCCAGGCGGCATCGCGCGCGGGTTCGCCGCCGCCCCGGAAAACTCCGCGCCCGGAGGAGCAATTGGCATGAGCCATTTTTCTGTTGCCGCGCCCCTTTCGGTGATCGTCCCGGGCCTGGCCGTCTGGCTGGGCGCGGCTTGGCTGTGCAATGCCAACTGGCGTCGCAACGGCCGTCGCCGCGCGGTTGGAAGACTGGAAACGCTGCGCTTTATTTTGGTCACCCTGCTCGTGCTGACATTGTTGCGGCCTGAGTATGTCGAACATTTGCAGCGCAGCGCGACTCCGGAAATCGCCATACTGGCCGATGGCTCCGACAGCATGAAAACACACGATGTGGTGGTGTCGAACAACGTGATAAGCCGCGGGCAATGGCTCCATCAACAGCTCCAGCGCGCCTTCTGGGCGCCCTTGACGAACAAGGCGAAGGTCTCGGTGGAAACTTTCGCCGCGCCTTCCACCAATGAAAACGCCATCAACGGCACGGACCTCGGCCAGGCGTTGGAAAGCGCTTTTCATCGCTTTAAAAACCTCCAAGCCGTCCTGCTTTTGAGCGATGGCGATTGGAACATGGGCAAATCGCCCCTCGGCGCGGCGACGCGTTACCGGGAAGAGAGCATTCCTGTCTTCACCGTGGCGGTGGGCCGTGAAACGGCGCTGCCGGATTTGGCGTTGGAGAATGTTTCCGCTCCGGCTTACGGGCTGCTTGGCGAGGAAATCGCCATTCCTTTCAAAGTCACAAGCCATTTGCCGCGCGAAGTTAAAACCACCGTCTCGATCCTGGACGAAGGCGGCGAGGCGGCCTCAAAACCGATCACCATCCCGCCCAACGGCGAGGTGGACGAATCCATTCTCTGGTCGCCGCACGCGGCGGGCGGAGTGACGGCGACAGTCAGGCTGCCCGTGGAACCGGACGAAGCCATCGCGGAAAACAACGAACAGACGTTTCATATATCGATCCGCGTCGAAAAGCTCAAGGTGTTGGTGGTCGATTCGTTGCCGCGGTGGGAATACCGGTATTTGCGCAACGCGCTGGCCCGCGATCCGGGCGTGGAGTTGAGCTGTCTTTTGCTGCGTCCGGATCTCGGTCCGGGCGAAGGCCTCCATTATATCCCGGCTTTTCCCGACAGCAAGGAGGCGCTGGCGCCCTACGACGTTGTGTTCCTGGGCGATGTCGGCATCGGCCAGGACGAACTGAGCGACAACGAAGCGGAACTGCTCAAGGGCCTGGTCGAGCAGCAAGGCAGCGGTTTGGTTTTTGTGCCCGGCCGCCGCGGACGCGAAGTCAGTTTTCTCAACAGCCCGCTCAAGGATTTGTATCCCGTCGAACTGGACGCCACGAAACCGGGCGGCATCGGATTGCAAAACGAATCCCAACTCATCCTGACCAGCGCGGGCAAACGGCATTGGCTGACGCGCTTCGACTCGGACGAGGATCGGAATGACGAACTCTGGAAACAATTGCCCGGCTTCTTTTGGTCAGCCTCGGTGGAAAAGAGCCGCCCCGGCTCCGAGGTTTTGGCGGTGCATTCGGCCATGCGCAATTCCTGGGGGCGCATGCCGCTGCTGGTCACGCGCCCGGCCGGAAGCGGCAAGGTCCTCTTCCTGGGCACGGACAGCGCCTGGCGCTGGCGGCGAGGCGTCGAGGACAAATTTCATTACCGCTTTTGGGGGCAAGTGGTCCGTTGGATGGCGCACCAGCGCCATCTTTCGGAGAAGGAGGGCATGCGGCTCAGTTACAGTCCCGAGGCGCCGCAAGCCGGCGACACCGTTTTCCTGCAATGCACGGTCCTGGACCAATCCGGATTTCCGATCGACAAGGGGCCTGTCGCCGGCAAGGTGACTTCGCCCGGCGGACGCGCCGAGCGGCTGGAGTTTGCGCAACTGGAAGGAGGGTGGGGGGTGTTCAAATCCAGTTTTACCGCGCAGGAAGCCGGGAGCTACAAATTGGAAATTGCCGCCGGGCAGTATGGCCGCCGATTGGAAACGGAACTGCTCGTGGCCCGGCCGCTGCTCGAAAAGCAGGGGCAGCCGGTCAATTCCCAGGTTCTGCGGGAAATCGCCGCCGTCACGCGCGGCGCGAGTGTCCCGGCAGAGGACCTGAACACAGTCATCGACCAGATCCGGCTCCTGCCCGGGCCACAGCCCATCGAAAAGCGCCTGCGTTTGTGGAGCGAACCAGTGTGGGGCGGCGTCCTATTTTTATTATTGACTATCTATTGGATTGGCCGGAAGCGGGCCGGGCTGGTTTGAGCGGTTGAGCAGCATCTCCACATAAGGCACATCGTCGGGAACGGTCACTTTGGGGTTTGGCTCCTTCCCGATGACGAGCCGGACCGGTTGGCCTGTCAACACGCACGCGGCGGTGTCATCGGTCACTTGCAACCCTTTCTCGCGCACCTTGGCCAGGGCGCGGCGGATGACTTCAACCCGAAAGGTTTGCGGCGTTTGCACCGCCCATAGAAACGAACGGTCCAAATGTCGCGAAATGAATTTTCCGTCCTCGGAAAATTTTATTGTATCCGTCACCGGCTGCGCGGCGACGGCGGCCCCGTCCTGGCGGGCGGCCTCAATCGTCGCCTGGATCACGGCCAGGCTGGTGCAGGGCCGGGCGGCGTCCTGGATGGCCACAATCCCGGCCTCCGCCGCCAAATGTTGCAGACCTTGCCAGACGGAATCCTGTCGTTCCCTGCCGCCGGCGACCACACGGAACGGCTTGGCAAAGTGATACCGGGCCGCCAACCCGGCAAACTCGCTTTGCCTCCCATCGCGGACGACGAGGATGATTTCGTCAATAAAGGGCGCGCCATCAAAGCGCCGCCAGGTTTGGGCGACCAGAGGCCGTCCGGCCACGGTCAGAAACAGCTTGTCGGTTTCCCGTCCCATCCGCGTGCTTTTGCCGGCGGCTACAATAAGAGCAGAAGTCACCGGGATCTGCGGTTTTTGGCCCGTCTTTGGGCCAGTTGTTTGGCCAATCGGATGGCGGCGCGCATGCTGGAAGGGTTTGCTTTTCCCTGGCCCGCGATGTCGTAAGCCGTGCCATGGTCAGGCGAGGTTCGCACAAAAGGCAAACCCAAAGTCCAATTGACCCCGGTCTCGAACGCCACCATTTTCAACGGCGCCAATCCCTGGTCGTGATACATGGCGACAACGGCATCATAATCACCCCGATAGGCATAATAGAACAAGGCATCGGCGGCCAGGGGGCCGAGGACATCAATTCCCTTTTGTCGCGCCGCCTTCACCGCAGGCTCAATGATCGTTATTTCCTCGTCGCCAAATTCTCCACCTTCGCCGGCATGGGGATTGAGGCCGCAGACGGCGATGCGGCTGCGCGGCAGGCCCAAATCGCGGCAGGCCCCGGCGGCCAACTCGATGGCCAGTTGAATTTTGTCGCCGCGCATCTCCGCGGCCAGCAATTTGATGGGCACATGCGTGGTCGCCAGCGCGACGCGCAACCAGCGGCCGCGGTCGTCCTGCCCCAGGAGCATCATCGCAGTCTGGCTGGTGCCGGCCAATTCGGAAAGGAATTCCGTCTGGCCGATAAAGGGCTGGCCTGAGCGCAAAACGGCGTGCTTGTTCAAAGGAGCCGTCACCAGCGCGTCCATCTCCTGGCTCAAACACCTTTGCGCGCCATTGGTCAGCCAGGCCAGCGCCGCGCGCGCCGCGGCTGGAGACCCGGCCTCCAAACCCGCCGGCAGCGGTTCGCGCAAAGGATTATGCAGGAAAATGCGGCCCTCCGCGCCAAACTCTGAAAAAGGCTGAAGCCGGAATTGCAGCCCAAGCTGTTTATACAAAGCCGCGGTGTAGTCGCTGTCCCCGATCAACAAATAGCGCATGTCGTCCGTTTCCGCTTCCAAGGCCAGCGCCTTCAGCGCCACTTCCGGGCCGATGCCGGTGACGTCGCCGAGCGAAATGGCAATCCAGCCCGTCATGGGGTCAATAGTACTGGATAAAGGATTTGTTTTTCAGGCGCTCAATCCATTGCTTGCGCAAGCGGGATTTCTCCTCGGTCTTGAGTGTCCGTTCAATATCCGATCGAACTTCCGCCAACGATTTGACATGAGCGGGACGCACCTCTTCCACCATCAGGATATAGCATCCCTCCGGCAACTCGATGACGCCGCTGTGCTGGCCGGCTTTGAGTGAAAAGGCGATCCGGGCCAACTCCGGTTTGAAAAAGCTGCGATCGACCCACCCGCGCTCGCCTCCTTCGGCCCGCTTCGATCCTGAGGAATAAATCCCCGCCATTTCCTCAAAGGGAACGCCGCTGTCAATTTTGGCCAAAACCTCGTCGGCGGTCCTTTTGGCCTCGCCCGGCGAGCCGTCCGCCGGCTGGTTGATGACGATCATGCGCAATTTGACCTGATCGTCCACTTTGAAGGCATCCTGGTGCTCCTTGTAAAACTGCTCAATTTTCAGCGGGGAAATCAGGATCTTCTTTGGCTCGTCCACATTCTGATACCCCATGTAATTGACAATAAAGTTCTCGCGTTCCTGGCGCCGGTACATTTCGTAGGTTAAGCCCTCGGCCTGGAGCGTTTTGATCAGGCGCGCCCGGTCCCCGTAATAATCCCGTTGAATGATCTTCTTGATCCGGTCATCGATGAACGATTCCAGCACATTGGTGACGTAGCCCGACGCGGTGAATTCGTGCAGGATCAGCTTGCGCTGGACCAGTTCCTCGACTTGTTGGTCATACACCTTCCGCTTCTCCTCCTCCAAACGCGGCTCGTCGTTCGCATAAAGCGAGTACAACATTTGAACTCTTGGCGCCACCTTGTCCATAATTTCGCCACGAGTAATGACGTCGTCATTGACCACGATGCTCACGCCGCTGACCACCTCTGCTTGAGCCGGAAGGCCGAAAGCCAGGAAAACTCCGACGGCAATAAAACAGAATTTATTCACAATGCGGGGCATCCTAAAGAAGGCCCGGACCGAGTTCAAGAGGCAAAGTTCAACACAAATTGTGCGGGGCGCATGGTCGATGTTGCGCCGCATGATTGACGCCGCGCCCGCCGCCGATAATATAGGCTCAAGTGTTTACTCTGCTTCTTACCGATCCGGCCTCCAAAGGCCGCTTGGGCCGCCTGACCACCACGCGGGGAGTGATCGAGACGCCCGTGTTCATGCCCGTGGGCACGCAGGCCAGCGTCAAGGCGCTCGATCCCCGCGAACTGCGCGAAATGGGGACCCAGATTCTGCTGGGCAACACCTACCATCTCAACATCCGGCCCGGCCTGGAGATTATCAAGGCGGCGGGCGGGCTGCATCGGTTTATGAACTGGCCGGGGCCGATCCTGACCGACAGCGGCGGGTTTCAAGTGTTCAGCCTGGCGAAGATTCGCAAGATCAAGGCGCATGGCGTCGAGTTCCGTTCGCATGTGGACGGTTCGGCGCTGTTTCTGGGGCCGAAGGAGTCGATGGAGATTCAGCGCATTCTGGGATCGGACATCGCGATGGCCTTTGATGAATGTCCAGCCCATGATTGCGCGCCCAAAGCCATACAGGAGGCCGTGCAACGCACCCTTCATTGGGCGCGGGAATGCCGGGCGCAACCGCGGGCGGAGGGGCAATTGGTTTTCGGGATTGTCCAGGGCGGGGTCAATGCCGCTTTGCGCGAGCGTTGCGCCAGGGAACTGACCGCCATGGAATTTGACGGTTACGCCATCGGCGGCGTGAGCGTAGGCGAACCGGAAGATGAAATGATGAAGGCGGTGGAATTGACCGAGCCTTTTTTGCCGGCCGGGCGGCCGCGCTACGCCATGGGGCTTGGGACTCCGGCGCAGTTGGTGGAATTGGTGGCGCGCGGGATGGATATGTTCGATTGCGTGCTGCCGACGCGCGTGGCGCGCAATGGCACGGCCTTCACGCGCCGGGGCACCATCAGCATCAAAGGCGGGGCTGTCAAGTCGGATTTTGGGCCGATTGACAGGGATTGCGCCTGTTTTGCCTGCCGGAATTTCAGCCGCGCCTATTTGCGGCATTTGCTCAACGTCAACGAGATTCTCGGCCTGCGCATGGTCAGCGTGCATAACTCCCATTTTTACCTCGATGTCATGCGGGAGATCCGGGCGCATTTGTCCGCGGGCACCTTTGGGGAATATCGCCGCCAATTCGCGGACGCCTACGTGCCCACGCGGAAAATCCTCTCCTCCAGACTCAAACGCGCCTTGCTCAGTGATTGAGGCCGCCTTCCTGGAAAGGCCCCCTTTTCGCAAGCCTGCAAAAAACCGGCGCCGCGGACCCCTCGGGCATTGTCCATAAAAAATAGCGGCGACGTACTGAAATCATGCAAACGCCAGCTCCTTGAAGAGGCGCCGCGGGGCTTTCAGAAAAAATTTTGGCAAAAAAGCCGGCCCGCCCGGGCGCCGGCCATTCGCGCAACTCATTGCATACAAGCAACTTAAAATGGGCGGGCCGACCGGCCGCAAAACATTAGTCTTGACACATCGGCGCGCGCGCAAAGTTCGATGGCAAAGCTGCTGCTAAGGAGGAGATGAAAAATGAGAGGCTTGCGAAGAATGGTTTGACATGCGCGAACTGGCGCCGGGAAATTCTCATTTTTGTGATGGGCTTGGGCCTGGCCGTCTGTCCGCTGACGCTGGCCGCCCAAAGTCTTATTCTCGCCTGGAACCCCAGCTCCAGCGCCACCGTCGCCGGCTACATGCTTTATTACAGCGCCGACGGGACTAATTTTGACAGCCAGATGGACGCGGGAACGAACACCACCTGGACGGTGACCGGCCTGGAGCCAGGCTCCACGAATTACTTCGAGGTGGTGGCTTATGATACCAATGATGATCAAAGCCCGCCTTCCAACCTGATCGAGTACACCGTCCCGGCCTCGCAAACGATCAATTACACCATTGCGGTGAGCGCGTCGCCGAGCGCCGGGGGCACGGTTAGCGGCAGCGGCACGTTTGTGTCGGGCAGTTCGCAGACGGTGACGGCCACGGCCAACAGCGGCTACACCTTCACCGACTGGACGGAGAATGGCAGCGAGGTCAGTTCGTCGGGCAGCTACAGCTTTACGGTGACAACCAATGTCACTCTGGTCGCCAATTTCACGGCCAATCCGGTCAATTACACCATTGCGGTGAGCGCGTCGCCGGGCGCCGGAGGCACGGTCAGTGGCGGTGGCACGTTTGCCTCGGGCAGCTCGCAGACGGTGACGGCTACGGCCAACAGCGGCTACACCTTCACCGACTGGACGGTCAATGGCACCGTGGTCAGTTCGTCGGGCAGCTACAGCTTTATTCTGGCAACCAATGTCAATCTGGTGGCCAATTTCACGGCCAATCCGGTCAATTACACCATTGCGGTGAGCGCGTCGCCGGGCGCCGGGGGCACGGTCAGCGGCGGCGGCACGTTTGTGTCGGGCAGTTCGCAGACGGTGACAGCCACGGCCAACAGCGGCTACACCTTCACCAACTGGACGGTCAATGGCAGCCCGGTCAGCACATCGGGCAGCTACACTTTCACGGTCACCGGCAACCAGACGCTGGTGGCCAATTTCACGGCCAATCCGGTCAATTACACCATTGCGGTGAGCGCGTCGCCGGGCGCCGGGGGAACGGTCAGCGGCAGCGGCACGTTTGCGTCAGGCAGTTCGGAAACGGTGACGGCCACAGCCAACAGCGGCTACACCTTCACCAACTGGACGGTCAATGGCAGCGTGGTCAGTTCATTGAACAAGTACAGCTTTACGGTGGCAACCAATGTCAGTCTGGTGGCCAATTTCACCGCCATTCCGGTCAATTACACCATTGCGGTGAGCGCGTCGCCGAGCGCCGGGGGAACGGTCAGCGGCAGCGGCACGTTTGCGTCAGGCAGTTCGGAAACGGTGACGGCCACGGCCAACAGCGGCTACACCTTCACCAACTGGACGGAGAATGGCAGCGTGGTCAGTGCATTGAACAAGTACAGCTTTACCGTGGCAACCAATGTCAGTCTGGTGGCCAATTTCATGGCCAATCCGGTCACTTACACCATTGCGGTGAGCGCGTCGCCGAGCGCCGGGGGAACGGTCAGCGGCGGCGGCACCTTTGCGTCGGGCGGTTCGGAAACGGTGACGGCCACGGCGAGCAGCGGCTACACCTTCACCAACTGGACGGTCAATGGCAGCGTGGTCAGTTCATCGAACAACTACAGCTTTACCGTGGCAACCAATGTCAATCTGGTCGCCAATTTCACGCCCAGTTCGAGCGCCGCCATACCGATCCCTTTGGTAAACGGCAGTTTTGAACGTCCAGCCGGGGCGCAGGGAACCGTGGCAGGCGTTCCTGACGGGTGGGTGGCATCCAATGAGCGTCCGTACGGAGTGTATAATCCTGAGCCTGGAATCTACAGGGGCGAAGTCGATGACATTCTGCCCTCGCCGGCCCAAGGTTCGCAGGTGCTATGGATCGATGGGAGCAACTCTGTGGCGCAGATTTTGACCAACACACTGGCGGCCAACCAGACCTACACGTTAAGCGGGGCGATTGGCAACCGTGGCGACTGGTATGGCCTGTTGCGGAACGATCAGGTCTATGTGGATCTGCTGGCGGGCGACACGATCATCGCGGAGATTAATCGCCTGCCGCATCCGGCGCCGGGCATGTTTTTATCGTGGACGATCAGTTACACGACGCCGGCGACGGGATTTCCGTCCGGACCGTTGCAGATCCGCCTGGGCCAGAACGGGGCTGGCGAGGTCAATTACGACAACATTGCTCTTACCGTCGCGCCGGCCAGCACGACCAACGCGCTGGCCGCGGCCCTCAGCGCCAACGACGTCGCATCGGCAATAGTCCAGACCAATGCCAACACCAATTTCACTCTGCTCATCAGCGGCGATGGAAGCCTTGCACCCAATCGCACCGTTGAGTCGTTGCAAGAAGGCAGGAAATACACCCTCACCGCCATTGCTGCCAAAGGCTCGGTCTTCGCCGGCTGGGCCAGCAACGGCATTGTGGTGGCGACCGCCCCGAAGTATTCATTCTTGGTGGAGTCCAATTTGGTGTTGGAAGCCAATTTCGTGACCAATCCCTTCATTCCCGTCGCCGGGACCTACCACGGTCTGTTCTACGTCCCCAACGATGCGGCTGAAGAAAGTTCCGGCGCAATTGTGGCCACCGTGACTGGCGCCGGGGCCTTTAGCGCGAAACTCAGCCTGGCCGGCCGGAGCTATTCGTTTTCCGGAGAACTCTCCGTCACCGGCGAGGCTGTCAAGACCCTCCAGCGCCGGGGATTGAGTCCCTTGACCCTCCAGCTTGACCTGGGTTTGACCAACGGCCCATTGACCGGGGCGATCAGCGACGGCACTTGGACGGCGGACCTGGTGGCCGATGCCGCCGTTTATTCAACGGCCAATCCCGCCCCGCAGGCCGGCAAATATACCTTGCTCATTCCGGGCAGTGAAAATGCTTCCGCCCAACCCGGCGGCAATGGATTCGGCGCCGTGACCGTGAGCGACTCGGGCGCT
>Ga0326728_10009297_pt1 | contig 23752 bp, 18 predicted proteins | sample MB3enrmetagenome_FD_207602 | JGI IMG/M metagenome (GOLD analysis project Ga0326728, IMG submission 207602) | Lab enriched peat soil microbial communities from McLean, Ithaca, NY, United States - MB31MN | ecosystem: Environmental > Terrestrial > Soil > Wetlands > Peat | place: USA: New York... | reverse complement strand
ACTAACGCCATCGCCGAAGTCGAAGGACACTCGCCCGCGTTACCGGCGCCCCTTGCGCCTAACGTGGCCGCTTGCAATGTGCCGAATCCCGCGGTTCGAAGCCGATGCCGGGCGATCTGGAACACCCTGGATCTCGATCATGTTTCCCCGCCGCCTGGCAACCCTACCTGCGCCGACCTGGACTATCGGGGAATACTGGACTCTCTTCTCAACTCCGCCGGGCACGAACCGCGCGTTCACCTTCGCTGCTTCGCGGAAGAAGTGCGCAAATTACTCTCCGCTAACGCCCCCCCGCCCTACGGCGCCGGCTTGATTCGCGCCGCCATCGCCGACTTCCTCTTCAACTACAAAATGAGCCAGCATTACCCACACGAATTCAGCCCCTACGACCTCAAGACCAGCGCCGACGCCCTCAACACCGCGCTCAGCCCCATCATCGACGCGTTCAATCGCGACCTCACCTCTTACCAGCTCTTCGTACGAGCCGACATGCAGTACCGCGTCGATCTCCTCAACGCCAGGAACGACGACCGCTGCTGCGTCAAGCGCCTCTTCGGCGTCGACAAACCCTCGTTCTTCAACGACGGCCTGATCACCGTCCGCACCATTTCCGGCCAGTGGACTTACGTCAACACCACCTCGCAAAGCTTTCTCAATGCCAGTACCGCGCCTGAGCTCAGTACCCTGTTGAACTCCCTCTCCGGAACCAACCCCAACTCCTCGGGCGCTGGCTCGCTGGCCAGCACCGCTCTCTCCGCCAGCCCCCTCAAGAGGTCGGAGCTGCTGGCGGGCGCCCTCGCCAACTATCAAACCACCTTCGCCCAGATCGGCCGCACGCTCCAGATCTCCGCCATACCGCGGAGCCTCAGCACCGCTTCATCGGCGGAGATTGCCGTCACCCTGAATGCCGATGAGTCCGCCGGTGGCCCCGCCTATACCGGCGGCGGCGCCAGCGATCCCGCGCTCAACACCTCGCGCGTCGCCAACCACGACACCGCTACCCGCGTCCGCGTCGATTCCGTGAAGCTCTTCGAGATCTCTTCCTTCAGCGCGATCGTCGAACGCTCCCGCTCGCGCTTCCCGCTGCTCCCTCCCTTCGTCGAAATCCCCTACATCGGCACCTTTGCCGGCATCCCGCTGGGCGCGGCCAAGGAGTTCCACAGCAGCACCGCCGTCCTCAGCGCCTACGTGGTACCCACCGCCTCCGATATCGCCTACGGCCTCCGCTTCGTCTCCGACCTCGTGGTAGACGGCCTCAACTCCGGCCCCTGCAGTTTCTACAAAGGCGCGGCCGGACCGGATGTGACCCATGCCTGCCTCTTTCGCAAAGCGCTGTCTCTCCATGACCTGAACAACCAGCCCGTAAGTAACTTCAACAAGGAGATGGTACGCTGCCTGGCAACCGACACGTCCGCGGCCGGCTGCCAAAGAGTATCTTTCGACGGCGTACCAAACTATTAACTGCCATGAGCGAAACCAGCAAGACCTACAACCCGACTCAGGAAGTGCGCATCGCCTCCGTCATGTTCGGCGGCGTCTCGCTCGCCATTTACATGAACGGCATCACTCAGGAACTGCTTCGCGTGGTGCGCGCAACGGCTCCCGGCCCGGTTCCCCGTTTCGACAAAGAGTGGACGGCCGAAGACTGGCGCCTCCGGCGCAACGCCGAGGCGCTTCTGTCCGACGACCAGTTGGAAAGCACCGAATCCGTCTACCGCATTCTCGGCCGATCTCTGTTCCACGGGCGGGAGGCCGGCACGCAACTCTCCGTCTCCGGCCCCATTCGTACCCGCATTGTAATCGATCTGCTCGCCGGCACCTCCGCCGGTGGCATCAATTCCGTCTTCCTCGCCAAAGCTCTTGTAAATAACCAGAACCTCGATGAGCTCAAACAGATGTGGATGGATCAGGCCGACATCGACACCCTTCTGAACGATGGCGGATCGGACCCGGCCTCCTTTCCCCCAGGCCCGAAGACCACTTCGTTGCTCAACAGTACACGCATGTATGGTCTGCTGTACCGCGCCTTCGAGAACATGGACGTCAAACAGAGCACCGGCACTCCGCTCGCCGACGAAGTCGACCTGTTTGTCACCACCACCGATCTCGACGGAGTCGCAACGCCCATCCAGCTCGCCGACCGCGTGATCGAAGAGCGCGTCAATAAAGCCTCGTTCCACTTCGTTTACGGCCCCGGCCGTCCCGGCGATCCCAACGACTTCACCAAAACCTACAACCCCATGCTCGCCTTCGCATCGCGCTGTACTTCCTCCTTCCCCGTCGCGTTCGAGCCCATGACGCTCGAACACGTCGATCGCCGCCTTCCCGGCCTTTCGCTCGCCATCGCGCAAGACCCCAATCACCCCCTGCGAAAATTCTTCACCCAGTTCGAAATCGATAATCCCGGGCTCTCGTTCGTCAGGCGGCCGCTCGCCGACGGCGGCTATCTCAACAACAAGCCGTTCAGTTTTGTGGTCGACCAGGTAACCCTGCGCACCGGCACCGTACCCGTCAGCCGGAAACTGCTCTTTCTCGATCCCTTTCCCGAGCTCGACAGCCAGGTTCGACAAACCAAACAGGACATAGGCTTCGTCGATAATGCCCTGGACGCCGCCAGTACTCTGCCGCGCTACCAGACCATCCGCGACGACATCGAGCGGCTCAACCAATACAACCGCGGCGTCCACGCCGCTCAGTCCCTCGCCCGCGAAATCGAAGACGAGTCGCCGAATTTCGTGCGCGAGAGCGCCACAGGCGCCCCGCAGGACCAATATCCGACCCGCACGCTCGGCGATCTGGAGCGGCAGTTCGGCCGCTGCTACCGCACCTATCACCGCCTGCGCGTATCCGCCGTCACCACCGAACTGGCCTCGCTGGTTACCCGCCTGCTCGGGCAAAACGATCGCTCCGATAATCTCCTCGCCATTCGCATGCTCATCCATGCCTGGCGCCAAGAGAACTATTCGTCCGACAAGCAAAATGGAAAAGATCTCGAAACCTTTTTCCTCTATAACTACGATGTCGGCTTCCGCTTCCGCCGCGCCGAATACGTACGCGGCCGCATCGACGCTCTTCTTTCCGCTCTGGCGGGCGAGGACGCCAAATCCGAATCCCGGTTGAACAGCCTGCTCCTGGCAATCCTGCCCGAAGACGGCGCCACAGCCGCTGCCAAAGCTGCCGCCGCGCGCCTCCGCCAGGCCAACGACGAAGCGGTCCAGGAGCTTTACCGCCTGCGCGACCAGATCGAGTTCGTCAAATGGAAGCTCGCCTCCGATCTGGAGCGCATCCGCATCGGAACCGCCCGCGGCGGTCTCGACGAAAACACCGACCAGCGCCGCACTGCCCTGCTCCAGGCCCTCGCGGACACACAACTCACTCCCGACGACCTCGGCTGGATCCTCACCCCGGTTCAAGACGACCAGTGCCAGGAGCGCGCCGACATCCTGTATCAAACCGGCGAGCGGCGCGTCTTTGATATTGGCCCCCGGCCCGCGTATAGCAGCCGGCCCGGCACCGCTTCCGGTCCCCGGCCGGTAAAGCGGAACATCGAACAGGCCGGGAAACTCCTCGCCGAATGGTACAGCCAGATCCTCGGCTCGCTTTCGCGCGATTTCACCGCCCAGGTGCGCCGCGAACCGAACTTCACACAGTCGGCCATCGGAATCGTGAACGAGTACGTCTGGATACACTACCAGTACTTCGATTACCGCGACATGCAGGTCTTCACCGTCATGCGGAATCAGTTGGCTGGCGAAGGTTCCCCCGTGGAGATCTACCGCGTCAGCCCACTCGACGCCATCCTGCTGCGCACCAACTCCGACCCGGCGGGCGAAAACAAACTCGCCGGCGCGGCTCTCTTCGCCTTCGGCGCATTCCTCAGTAAAGACTGGCGCCGCAACGACATAATGTGGGGCCGCCTGGATGGCGCCGAACGGATCATCGGCGCCCTGCTCCCCGACGAAAGCGACGGCTGTCTCCGCCGCCAGTTGTGCGAACAGGCCTTCCGCATCATCATCGACGAGGAATTTACTCCGGGAAAATGCGCCGACCTCATTCGTCCCCTCATGGCTTACCTGCGCCAAAGGATCGATCCCGCCGGCAAAACCGCCGATCAGTTCCTTAAGGAAGCCATGCGCGATTCCCAGGATAACTGCCCCGAAGTGGTCCGGCAACTCCTGCAATCGATTTCCGTCAGCGCCGACCGCCTCGCCGTCTTTCGCGCCTACTACGTTAAGCCGGCCGATCCGCCGCCTAAGCAGTCCCTCAACCGTTTGCGGCGCGCCATTCGGATCTTCGGAGACATGCTAAAAGAGCTCGACGGAGGCAATGGCCCCTTCACCACCGTGGGCGGCAGCATCGCAAGGTTCGGCTCCGCGCTGACCCGTTTCGCCGAATTCTGCATTCCCCAGAGCATGGCGAACATGTTCTACCGTTACGCCCTGCAGTTGTTCTATGCGATTGGCCTGGTCCTTATCGTTACCGGCGCCTTCTTCTATAAGGAGGTGGAAACCGCGGGCTGGGTTGTCCTGGGAGTAACAGCCGCCGCGAACATTGCCGGCTGGATGGTGGCGAAATGGCTGTTCCGGCAAAAGACCGGCAGAAAGATCGCTGGAGCGTTGGCCGCGATCGTCCTTCTGATGGCCGCCGCGGGCACCCTGTTAGTTCGCTTCGAGTGCGAACTTCCGCCTGGCGCCTGGAAAGCCCCGGTGCACGCCGCAGCGCACCTGCTGGATCGTGGATGTGCGGCCGGGAAATCGTCCCCGGCTCCGCCGGGAAGCCAGTAGAAGTCTGACCGATCCGGACGCGTCGTGTGGCCCTTTGAGGGAGCGGTTGGCGCGGTTATTTCAGAACGAGCGCTAAGATACACCGTCATTATCCAGCGTTCCGAAACAGGGTACGGCGCACATGTTCTGGAACCTCCGGGGTGTGCGGCCACCGGGAAACCGCCCGCAACGTCCCCGAATTCCCGCACCGTCACGCCCGTAGTGTCTGTCCCTATCCCGCCCGCAGCACCGTACACACGCTGGCGCAGATAGGACCGCCGATATTGAACGTCGCCGCCATGCGCGGCTTCTTCACCTGCAGTTCCGCCGGCGCCTTGCCCAATACCTGCAGCGCGCTCCATCCGATCATGGCGATCCCCGTGGCTCCGATGGGGTGTCCCTTGGCGATCAGCCCTCCGGACGTGTTAATGCCGCATTCGCCATCGGGACGCGCCTTGCCGTCCACCCAGTAGCGAGCGCCCTCGCCGGGCTGCGCCTTGCCGATCACCTCGGTCCCCAGCGCGCCCATCACCGTGAAGCAATCGTGCACCTCGGCTACATTGACGTCGGCGGGCGCCGCGCCGGCCATCTCGTAGGCCGCCTTCATGGCGCGGTATGCGCCCGCCGGACGCAGCACGTCCCGCCCGGCCTTCTTGATCGGGTCGGTCGCCTGGCTCCATCCCGCGATGCGCGCGCACTCCGCTTTCGCAATGCCCAGCTTTTCCAGCCCCTCACCCGTGGCCAGGATCAACGAAGCGTAGCCATCGGTGATCTGCGAGCAGTCGTACGTCTTGAGCGGCAGCCCGTCCACCACGTAGCGGTTGAAACCCTCGATCTTCATGGCCTGTTCCAGCGTGATCTGAACCTTGTTCATTTGCGCGCAGGGGTTGAACTTCGCGTTGGCGTACTCCTGCACCGCGATGGCCGCAAGCTGCTCTTCGGCGACGCCGTACTCCGTCATGTACTCCTGCATCACCTCGGCGAAAATGTGCGGGAAGATGAAGACCTTGCCCGCGCGCTCGTCGGGATGCGAGAAGTAGCCCAGCACTTTGCCGATGAGCTTGCCATCCATCTTGCCCTCGGCGTCGCGCATTTTCTCGAATCCCACCGCGATGCCCGTGTCGCCCAGGCCGAGTTGCAACTTGTGGATCACCGACAGCACCGCCTGTCCGCCCGAGGCGCAGGCGTTTTCCACGGCCTCCATGGGCTTGCCTTCCAGGCCGGGCGTCTGCGCCATCAGCCCGGCCAGCAGTCCCTGTTCGTTGAGCGAGAAATTGCAGGCTGCGCCCACGCTGCCCACGTCCAGCGCCGCGGCGGGCACTCCAATTTGGCGGCACGCGCCCTGGATGGCCTGGTCGAGAATCTGCGGCACGGTCATGCCCATCAGCTTCCCGAATTTGCTTTGATGAAAAGTGGCGATGTAAATCGGTTTCATGGCGATCTACCGCCATTCTCTCAGACTGCGTGGGGCAGGTCGCCGGCCTGCTCCACGTCCGGCCCTTCGATTGCGTTCGGCAGGCTATGATTCGACTGATCCGTTTCGCGCCTGCGCTCATTTTATTGGGTTTCTTGCACGCCCAGGACGCCACCCCCGCGGACCGCGCGGCTCTCGCCGAGTTGCAGCGTGTGTCAGGTCTGCCGCACGCTGTGCTCCTCCGGCGAATCCAGGCGGAGGACGCGCGGGATCTGGTGGTGGCGATAGTTTCGCCGCGGCTGGGCGGCGGCCCGGAGTGGTCGACCGAGGAACGGCTCGGTGTGCTCTTGCAGGACCGCACCGATCCGGCCAAGGTGTATGCGCTGGCTGCCGAGCCGGGGCCGGACGACAATTGCCTGGCGGCCCAAATCGAGCGCCTGACCGCTCGTGAATTGGTGGTCTCCTGCTTTGGGGAAAAGTGGCCCGGTTACGACTACCAGAAATTCGTCTACGACATTCGCTCCCGCAAGCTGGTGGGCCACTTTTCGTATCCGCCTTTGGCAACCGCGCTGGTCCTGCCAGAGAGCCCTGGCCCGCGGTTTGTGATGGCGGACAATCGCCACAAGCTGCTGGTGGATCCGGATGCCGAAGGCGGGTGGCGGATCGTGCCGGATGCGGAGGCGCGCGCCACGCTGGAGGCGATTCCAGCGGATTACAACGTGGTTGGAAACCAAGTACTGAGGCTGCCCATGTCGTCCCGGAACCCCTCTTCCGAGTTCGGCCCGGGAGGCCGCTTCCGGATGACCCGCGGCACTGACGGATGCGGCGCCGAAAAGGTGAACATTTCCGAAGGCCAGGAGCCCAACCGAAAGTCTTACCCCCTCCCGCGAACCGATCTCGCCACCTGGCAGCGCACCCGTCCCGACGAGGTCAAGCATTATCGGCGTCCCGATCTGGCCGAATGGGGCGAGGCGATCGGCCCGCATCAGTTGGAGGGAAATCGTCTCTGGTTTGGCAAGACGTTCTACAACGCCGAGGGCGTGACCGGCGTGGGCGGTTTCGGATATTTCGACGCCGCGTCCGCGTCGTATCGTCTGTATTCGCCGCCGGAGATCTATGCGTGGTCGGTGTCCGCCATCCTGGTGGAGTCCGATAGCGTGTGGCTGGCGCTGTACCATCGCGGCGAGTACGCCGACTCGCCGGGAGGTTTGTTGCGGTGGGATCGCCGGACCGGCAAGGTTCGGAGTTTCGCCGTGCAATCCATCATTGGGGTCATTGTCCGGAAGGGTGACACGCTCTACCTGGGTGCGACCGACGGAATCGTTACCCTGCGGGGCGGGCGGATCGCCAGTTACTTCGTGGACCGCACCGCGGCCGGCAGTTACCAGATAGTGGAAAGGTAGTTACCCCGGCTGAGGCTACGTCCCCGTCACCACGCCCCCATCCACGCTGAGGATCGCGCCCGTGATGAAGCTCGCCGCGTCCGAGGCCAGCCATACATAGGCATTGGCGATGTCCTCGGGTTGACCCAGGCGGGCCAGCGGAGTGTGGTCGCGCATGCTTTGCAGGATCTTCTCCGGCATAGCGGCCAGCATCTCCGTCGCGATGAAGCCCGGCGCCACGGCGTTCACTCGGATACGGTACTTGCCCAGCTCGCGCGCCCACACCTTGGTCATCCCGATCACCCCCGCCTTAGTGGCGATGTAATTGGTCTGTCCGAAATTGCCGTACAGCCCCACCACGCTGGAGGCGTTCAGGATCACGCCGCCGCCCGCTTCGATCAGGTGCGGCGCCACGGCGCGCGTGCACGTGAACACGCCCTTCAGGTTGACCGCAATCACGCTGTCGAACTGCTCGTCGCTCATCGCGCCGGCGAGGGCGCCGTCTTTGTACTTGATTAGTTGCCCGTCGCGCAGAATCCCCGCGTTGTTCACCAGCACGTGGATGGCGCCCCACTGCGCCTTCACCTCGCCCAGAGCGGCCTCCACCGAAGCGGCATCGGTTACGTCCACGCGCTGCGCCGTGCCGCCCGGTTGCGCTTCGCCGTCATTAACGTCCCAGGAAGCCACGCGGCAGCCCTCTTGCGCGAAGCGCCGCGCGGTGGCCAGGCCGATTCCGGCGGCCGCGCCGGTGACGATCACAGTCTTGCCCTTGAGTCCGGTTTCAATCATGACTGAATCCTACAGCCCCCAGTCCTGTGAGTTTACACTAGAACTTATGGCGCTTCGCGGGCTGATCCCGATCTTCCTGTTCCTCACGTGGCCGCTCGCCTTGGCCGCGCAGGCCGCCCCCGCTCCAACCGGGTGCGACCACACGCCCACCTACTCGCCTTGCGACCTGGTCTTCGAACTCAGCGACCGGGCCGCGGCTGCGCATCCCCATCCGTATGCCACGGTGGAGTTGCGCGCCGAATTCCGTTCCCCCCGCCAGCGCACCGTGGCTATCCCCGGATTCTGGGACGGCGGACGCCGCATGGTGCTGCGCTTCGCTCCCACCGAAGCCGGCGTTTGGGAATACCGCGTCACCAGCAATGTCTCCGAGTTCGACGCCTTGGTTGGCACGTTCACCGCCGTTGCCACGGATTCTCCGGGCTTCGTGAAAAAGGCCAACGTGCACCATTGGGCTTACACCGAACGGCTGCTGCCGCACCTTTGGATGGGCGTGACCGAGCTGCGTTTCGCCTTCCTGGACGATGCCGCTTTCCGCACCGTGGCCGACGCTCGCGCGCAGCAGAAGTTCACGCACTTTCGCGGCCTGGTGATGGGGCTCGGTCTCGACCCCGCCTTCACCGCGCCGGATGCTCCCAACCTGGCCCACTTCCAACAGCTCGACCAGCGCGTCCGCTACCTGAACGACCGGCACATGGTGGCCGACCTGGTCCTGGCCGGCGGCGCCGGGTATCTGTACAAGGTGTTTCCATCGCCCGAAGACCGCCGGCGTTTCGTGCGCTACGTGGTGGCGCGCTACACCGCCATGAACGTTACCTGGCAATGCGTCGACCGGTTCGAGGAGTACGGCGGCGCGCGGGCGGTGCTCCAGGAAATCGGCGCCGCTTTGAAAGAGCAGGATGGCTATCAGCATCCCCGGTCCACCGGCGCTGAGGTGACCAGCGCGCCTCTGCTGGACGATGGCTGGATGGATTTCGTGTCCTACGGACCGGCCGACGATGCCGTGGGCGCCATCGAACACCAACTCTATGGCGTCCCCGGCGTGAGCGTCGAGTGCGCGCGGGAAGACAGCGGCGCCGGTAAGTTCCTGCCCGCCGACACGGATGCCGACCGTTTCCGCCACCGCATCTGGAACGCCACCATGAATGGCCAGTACCCCACCTACACCAACACCGGCTCCGGCGTGGAATACGTTGGTTCGCCTGGGGCCAGGGCCATGACCGTGTGGTACGACGTGCTGGCCACAACCCGCCACTGGGAGTTGGAACCCTACTTCGACGTGGATGGCGGCCGCGCGCTGGCGCTAGAGGGCGTTGAATACCTGGTCTACGTCGAGAAGCCCGGCCCGGTGGAACTGGACGTGGAGAAGCATTCCTACGAGGTGGTCTGGATCGATCCCGCCGACGGCACTACCATCCGCAAAAAATACAGCGGCCAGCACTTCACCAGCGAGCCGCCCGACAAGACCCACGACTGGGTGCTCCACGTGCTGCGCGAAGGGACCATGGCCGGCATGGCCCGCTCCTACAAGTTCGAATCCCAGGACATCGTGCTGCAGGAAGTGGAGAGCAGCCCCGAGAAGGTGGTCTTTGAACTGGACCAGCCCAAGGGGCCGCTCGCGGTGTCCCAGCCGGCGCCTTATTCCGCCAAGCTGAAAAAGGCCACGCGCGGAACCCGCAGCGTGATGTGGTTGTGGATCGGCGATGTTTTCGCCGATCGCCAGGGGTACCGCGTTCTGGCCACCGGCCAGCAGGGCACCATGCGGATTCCGCCGTCGCTGGCCACCCAATTTCCCGCCACCATGCTGATGCGCGTTTACGCCATGAACGCCTTGGGCAAGGTGTACCTGGTGAGCAAAGGATTCGACCTCACCCAGTGACATCCCTGATTTTGGCCATCGACACTACGCATGAACTGGGCAGCCTGGCGCTGGTTCGCGCCGGCGAGACCGAGCTCGAGACCGTGGACGAGGTGGTGCTGCGCGCGCCCACCGGTTTTGCCCACGTGCTCTACGGGCACATCGAAGAGCTGCTGCGGCGGAACGGAGTGGATCTGGCGGCGGTGGACTGCTTTGCGGCGGCTTCCGGGCCGGGGTCGTTCACCGGCGTGCGCGTCGGATTGGCCTGTGTGAAGGGGCTGGCCGAGGCGCTTGGCAAGCCGGCGGCGGCGGTATCCAACCTGCGTGCGATCGCGTCCTTCGGCGCGGCGCCGTTGCGCGCCGCCGTCCTGGACGCACGCCGCGGCGAGGTGTACGGCGCGGTATACGATGCGGCCGGCGGCATCGTCGCCCCGGAAATGGTCGCGCCGTTCGATGCCTGGCTGGCGAGCCTGCCCGCCGGAGAAATGGAGTTCGTGACCAGCGGTTTCTTGCCGCAACTGGCCGGCACGCGTTTTGCGGATGCCCGCGTGGTCACCGCGCCTGAAGCATTGGCGGCCGCCATCGGACGCCTGGCCGGAGCCGGCGGCGACCCCGCCGCGCTCGATGCCAATTACGTGCGCCGCTCGGATGCCGAGCTGCTCTGGAAGGACACGGTCTGACGCTGATGCTTATGTGGGGCAGGATGGCATCCTGCGGCCGGTTGGTAACCGGCCTGGGCGGCAAAAAGGCGGATTGACGGGGTACCCTCTGGGTCCGCCGCAGGTTACCAACCTTCCGCACAAAACCCTTTTACGGCTTGGCGATCTTGATCACCAGGTAGGCGAATTCCTTGCCGGGCTCGAGCTTGAGCTGGTGCGGCGTGCCGGCCGCGATAGTCACCACGTCGCCCGCGCCCAGCTTCTTTTCCACTCCGTCGACAATCGACGTGCCTTTGATTTCGTTGGGCGAACTCTCCTTGGCATCGGGAATGGCGCCGCCCACAATCAGCGTGGCTTCGCCGCTCTCCACCACGAACACGTCGGTATTCGTCTTGTGAATCTCGGCTCCGCCCGAGACCCGGCGCAAGTTGGCCGCGAAAGAATAGTGTCCCAGCTTGGCCATGGATTCGCCCACGAATCCGGCGGCCGGGAGTTTGGGAGCGAGGTTGGTGGCCATGGCTTTCAGGTCCGACCCCTTCCACTGGTAGAAGCCCACCGGATCTCCGGCGGGCATGGCGAATCCGGCGGCAAGAAGAAAGATCGCAAAGAGTTTCATGCGATCAACGTAACACAGCGCCGGCCGGGGCAGGGCGGGCCCGGTGGGGCGCATTACCGCGCGGCGATGGTGTAGGGGAGGCTGGGCGAGCCGTCCACGGAAACCACAACCGGCACCTGCGATCCGCCGAAAGACTGGCCCAGAACGAACTGAATCTGGAACTGGTTGTTGAACGTCGGCGCGATCTGCAGTACGGTCATGTGCAAGCCGGATACAGTCACCTGGATGCGGCCCAGGGCGGGCACCGAACTGGGATCGATGCCACTCACCAAAAGGCTGAGGACATCGCCCACATTGGCCGGATAAGTCGCACCGACCTGGGCGCCCTGTGAATTGGAGAGTCCCTGAATTACCGCCGGCGGATTGCCCACGGGCACCACGATACTGACCGTGCCCAAACCGTTCGACAGGGTCAGCATCTCGGGTCCCGTGGCGATGCTTGTGGGCACGGCGAAGTCGACCTGGTTCGCGGAGTTCCACGGGATGCCCACCTGCATGCCCCCCAATGTCGCCGTGAGCGCCCCGCCTGCCTGTAAATTCGCCCCGTAGATGGCTCCATAACTGCCGATATGCACCGTGGTCTGGTTGGTGTCGGTGCCCAGAATGCCGGAAATCAGCGGCAGCGTTCCATTGGACGGCTGCGTCTGGAAACTGGAGGTCATCATCTGGAATCCCGACATCACGCTGAGTTCCTCCGGTCCGATGAAAGCGCCGGGAGCCACGCTCACATTGGCCATCAAGTGGGTCGGGTCGACCACCCAAACGCGGCTGACCGTCAGGTCGCTCGATCCCGCGCCGACCATCACCTGGCCGTCCACGAAATTGGTATTCACGGCGGTGATGGCCACCGCGGCCGAGTAGGGCGCTCCCGAATTTCCGGTGGGCAGCCCCGTGGGGGTCGCGCTTACGATCTGCGGAGCCGGCGCGGCCGGATACTGGAAGGTCGGCGCGTTGTCCGGGTACCAGTAAAACTGCATGGAGTTCTGGCCGTCGCTATTGAAAACCGTGACGGTGGATACCTGGCCGCTGGCGCCGGTTGGCGGCGTGACGGTAATCGAAGTCTGGGCCGGAGCACCGGTCGCGGGTGCTTGTAGTCCGTCGAAGAAGACCCGGCTGTCCGGGCCAAAGTTGCCGCCGGCAATGGTCACCGTGCCATCGCCGTTGGAGTTCACCGAGTTGATGTACGGCGGGCCCTGAGCTACGAAGATCACACCGTCGGGCATCACGTAAAGATCGTTACCGTAGTTGAAGACCAGGTGGCGCGGACCGATTCCCATGTAGGAAGACAGCTCAAAGTACCCGGTCAGTTGTGTCGGCGTTCCGAAGGAATAGAAGCAAGGAAGGACGGTGCCGCAGGGATTGGCGGTCCCTACGCCCAGAATGGCGATGGATTGCGGAACCGGGGCCGCTCCGTTGTTGGCGCCCGTCACCAGGAATTCCACGTTGCCCTGCGGGGAATTGGCGTTGAGGAACGCCGGTTGGACTCTTTGGGCGTTGGCCGCCGTCTGGTTGAAGACATAGTTATGTGTGGCCGGATTGGGGTAGCTGTAAATCTGGAGGTCGTAGGCTGGCACGCCGCTGTTCGATTGCACCGCGAAGTTCTGTCCGCTGAGGTTGGTGCCGCCCGAGATGGTCAACTGAGCCGCCTGGTTCGGGTCGAGCGTATTGGGATAGAACACCGTGTGGAAGGAACCGCTGGCGGAGTATTCCGTCCCCCACAGGTCTGTGGGCAACAGCAATCCCGTGGACCCGATCGCATCCGGAGGCAGCGGGTGAACGTACAGCAGGTAGTTGTTCGGCGCCAGGCCTCTAATGGTGTAGGTTCCGTCGGGGTTGGTCAATGCGCTCACGGCCGGGCCCGTGGTGGGAATCGCCACCACCGAAGCCAGCGATACCGCGCCGCCCGTGGAGAACGACACGGTGCCCGAAATGGAGCCGTAATTGGCGGTCCAGCCGCTGGGGCCGTAGAGTTCCAGGAAACCGGCGATGTCGTCGGCATCCAGTGGCCGGGCGCGCGAGGTATTGCGGATCACGTCCTGCGACATGGCGCTCGAAGTCCAGGTATGCTGCAGGCCCAGCGCATGTCCGAACTCGTGTACCGCCGTGGTAAAAAACATCTCCATGTAACTCGGCCCCGGCTGGACGCCGGTATTGGTGGTCAGATACACGGTGGAGCGGGCGATGGGGACGAACGGTACGCCGCTCTGAGTGGTGGAGAATTGCGGAACGGACGGGAGGTTGGGGCTGGCCATGCCCAGAAGCCCGGGTCCCAAGTCTTCGAAAACCACGTCGCCGCCCGGTGTGTTGGCGTTCTGTCCGGGATGTTCCAGACCTCCGAACGCCACGTGCAGCGAGGAATTGGGAACGGCGTTCCAGGCGGCTAGGGCCTGCTTGATCTCGGCCAGCACCGAAGGAAAGCTGTCGTTGGGGTAGAAACTGGATGGGCCGGAGTCGTAGACGCAAAAAACCACCGTGTTGTTGACCAGTTTAGTGAGGTCGAATCGGGCGAAGATCGGGTTGAACGGAGCGCTGTTGCTGGGAAAAAACACGTAGTGGTAATACGCTTCGGCGGGCGCGCCGAGAAACGCGATCGCCGCCACGGCAGCCAGAACTCGCGAAATGCGCCGGGGCTTCCGCATTACCGCACCGCCTTCGCCGCGGCCAGCGTGCTCGCGATCTGCGCCCGCAGATCGCTCAGTTTCATCGCTAGCGTCTGATCCTTCACGTCGCGCCCGGTCTGGGGGTCGAGCATTCGTTCGTGGCTGGCGGAACGCGTCACGCCGGGATCCGCGCTGCCATCCTGGGCGACCGCGAACAAGCCTTGGGTCATCCCCACGATGTGGGTCAACCCAGCCTTATTGGTCCAGAGGAAGAAAACGTAGTCCTCTCCGGCCTTGAGTTGAGGCGTGCCGGCGTAGACCTGCCGAACGCCGCCCGCGTCGCCGCCAAACACCACGATTTCGGTGATGGCGGTACCCTTCAAACGCTCGCTGACTTGGAGTTTATAGTGCGTGAAAATGGCCGGGCCGGAAAACGCCGCCCACGAGCTAATCACTTTGGCGTGCTCGATGGCGGTGGACTGCCCGATCATGTCGGCGAGCGAGAGTTGTACCAGGGTGGCGGCGGAAAGCCGGCTCAAACCGAGTATCAGGCAAGCCGCAAGCGGCACAAAGCGCTTCACGCCACTGTAAGAAGCACGCATGGGACCATCTGATCTATATGATAACAGGCTAGTTAATAAAAACCAAGCCACCCGGCCCGTGTCCCCGTGACACGGCCTTGAGACACCGTGCCCCAAAGACTCAGGGTTTTCCCGGCCGGACGATCAGCATGGGGACAGCCAGGTGGTGACGGACTGGGTTGATGGTGTTTCCGAAGATCAGGTCCTTCAGACCGCCGTGGCCGTGAGCGCCCATGATCACCAGGTCCGGGCGGATCTCCCGCCCGTAGCGCACGATTTCCTTGCGCGGAGACGACGAGTGCGAGATCGACGTTTCCACCGTGACGCCCTGATCGCGGAGCGATTGCGCGATGCGCTCCAGGTATTGTGCGCCGGCCTCCACTTCGGCGGTGGATGACGCCCGGCCGTAGACCTGGCTGGTGACGTCCTCTTCGACGTGCAGCAGGTAGATCTTGGCGCCGTAAATCCGCGCCATGGCGGCAGCGTGGTTGACCGCCAGGGCATCCAGACTGGTATGGTCGAGCGGCAATAGGATGGAGTGGTAGACCGGCGCCGCGGCGGCATCGGCAGTGGCGGCTTCCGGCAGGGTGACGGGCGCGCGTCCGCGGCGGCGGCGGGCCATCAGCGGTTCCAGCGAAATCCACAGCATCAGGCCGACCAGCAGGGCCATCACGGGCACGGCCACCAGCCAGATGGCCGTGCGCCATGGGCCCGCGACTGCCAGCCAATCGCCGATGGCCAGGGCAGCCAGGCGCAGGTTCAACCCCACGATGACCGCGGCAGTCAGCCAAGCCAGGATCCGCACCCAGCGCGTATTGGCGAACTTGCCCATGCGCGCCCGGTCGCTGGTGAAATGGATCAGCGGAATGATGGCGAAGGGCAACTGCATGCTGAGAATCGCCTGGCTGAGCAGCAGGAGTCCGAAGGTGGACTGGTTGCCGGCCAGGTAGATGGTGAAGGCGGCCGGAACGATGGCCAGCGCACGCGTAATCAGCCGGCGCATCCAGGGACGCATGCGGAAGTTGAGGAAGCCTTCCATCACCACCTGGCCGGCCAGCGTCCCGGTGAGGGTGGAGGATTGCCCGGAGCAGATCAGCGCGACGGCAAACACCGTGCCGGCCAGGCCCGTGCCGAGGAGCGGAATCAGCAGTTGGTGGGCCTGCTGAATTTCGGTGACCACGATTCCCCGCTTGAAGAACACCGCGGCGGCCATCACCAGGATGGCGATGTTCACGAACATGGCGCCGTTGAGCGCCACCACCGAGTCGATCAGGTTATAGCGGCAGGCGATGCGCTTGGCCGGCTCGTCCCGCCCGATGTGCCGGGTCTGCACCAGGGCGGAATGCAGATACATATTGTGGGGCATCACCGTGGCGCCGAGGATGGTGATGGCCACGTAGAGGCTCTCGCGGTTCAGCCGGGGGACCAGGCCGGTGACCATTTCGGAGACCGCCGGCCGGGCCCAGAAGATCTCGATGCAGAAGCAGGCGGCAATGACCGTAATCAGCGCCAGCACAAAGGCCTCGATGGTGCGGATGCCGAAAGTCTGGAACCACAGCAGCAGCAAGGTGTCGGCGGCGGTGAGCAGAACTCCGGCGAGCAGTGGAATGTGAAAGAGCAGGTTGAGTCCGATGGCCGCTCCCAGGACTTCGGCCAGGTCGCAGGCCACGATGGCGACTTCGCAAAGGACCCACAGCGACAGGTTGACGGCGCGCGGGTAGGTTTCGCGGCAGGCCTGGGCCAGGTCGCGGCCGGAGACGATGCCGAGCCGCGCGCTGAGATTCTGGAGCAGGATGGCCATGGCATTGGACATCACCAGCACCCAGAGGAGTTTGTAGCCGAAGCGCGCGCCGCCTTCCAGGTCGGTGGCCCAGTTGCCGGGGTCCATGTAGCCGACGCTGACCAGGTAAGCCGGGCCGGCGAAGGCGAACATGCGCCTCCAGAAAGACAATTGCGACGTTCCGACGCTGGAGTGGACGTCGGCGAGAGAGCGGGATTCCTGGCGCAGTTTGCCCGGCGGGGGCATGGAATCTCACTATAGCGAATCGGACGCCGGGCGGGGAAGGGGATGGGGGGGCAACCGGTGGCCGGCGGCACGGGGCGAGTGCCGGCCCTACGGTCTGACCCAAGGCTAGACGAAGACGCGCCCCTTGGCGGCGCGGACGGCGGTCTTGTTGCGGCAGAGCGACACGATTTCGGTGACCTGGTGAGCCTCCGTGAGCTGGAGTTCGCGGACGATCTCGCGGAGGCGCTGTTCCTCGTTGGTCGGCTTCCTTCCCTCTTCCGGGTGGAGCAGGACCATGCGGATGAGCCACTGGCGGTCCTGCCCCTTAAGCTCGACGGAGCGGAACAGTTCCTCGATCTCGGTGGCGCGTTTCTCGAGTTTCTCGATGCGGTAGGCGAGCACGTCGTTGTGGAAGACCTCCGCGTAGCGGGTGATGCGGACCGCCTGATCGTAGGATTGCATGGCGTCGTCGGCCTTGACCTCCCAGTCCAAGTAGAGACGTTCGAAGGCGCGCTCGACCGCGAAATTGCGGGCGCACTCTGAGGTCATGCAGACCAGAATCGACAGGGCGTCGCGGACCTTATCCAAACTAACCGTGGAGTCCTTCTGGCTCGAAAACTCAGAGAGCCGGGCGGCGCGGCACAGATCGGGCAGGTAAAAAGTGCGGCCCTGGTCGCCGGCGCCGTGACGCGGGCCGAAGGTGCCTAGCGAGCGATGGCTGGTTTTCAGGCCGCGCAGGGTGATGGGCTTCTCGCCGGGTTGTAGCAGGCCGGCTGCGCGCAGCTTCGCCTCGGCGGCCTCGCTGTTTTCATCGAGCAGGTAAATGGCGTCGCGGCCGCGGAAGCCGACAATGTAGGCGTTGGTGGGGTCCATGAAAACTGCCGCGCGGCCGGGGGCGCCGCCGCCCGCCACGGGAAGGTGGATAATCAGCTCGAACATGGCCGCCGCGCGGGGCGAGATGCGAAGCTGGCTGCGGATCCAGGCAGCCGCATCCTGCAGGCCCAACATGGAGGTCAGGTTGAGTTCGTGAACAGCCGATGCCATCCCGGGTCCTCCGAACCGGCTGCGTCCTCGAAGCGGCGCGCCTTTTCTGCGGTCAATTATATCCGCGGCGGGGGATCGGCGAATCGGGGAAAGGCCGGAGAGTTGCAAATTCGATAACGGTACCGGCGGGCGGCCGTGGAGATTCCGGAAACGCAGCGCCGACTTCCCCGTGCAGAGCGCCGTTGCCGGCCGGGAGATGGCCGGGAACGGTCAGAGAGTGAGGAACTGGGTCATGGTAGATTTGGTTTGCGATGTCAGAACAAGAAGATAGGGCCCTGAAGGCCGTTCATCACGTAGTCCACGACTACGTGAACCTGGTGTCTGCGGGAACGCTAATCTATCAGTCCCCCCGGCCGCCGCTCAACAGCCATGTCCAGTATTCCTTCATAGTCCAGTGCCGGAAGTTTGCCCACTTCTTCCTGAATCGGGCGCACAGAGGGTACGACGACATCTTGGCGTCGCATTTTGTCGGGAAGGAGATCCAGTTCGGGTTCAAAGAGTGGTCAAAGTGGGATGATCACATGGACAAGCACGTCTTTCACTTGAGCTACGGCCGTGTCAAGAACACCCGGCCGTGGACGGGGTACGACGAGAACAGGGAGATGCTGGACCAGTTCCGGGCCGCATGGAGGCTTTTCCTGTCCAAATTGCCGGACAAGTTCAAGGCGGAGTTCGACAAGGAGATCGCTAAGAAGCTCCGTCCCGAATCCGAGTTTCGCGACCTTGATCTTCGGTGACCGGCGGCGAGGTGTACTGCTGTTAGCGGGGCCGCTTCGAGAACGCGGGAGGTGCGAAACGGCACTGCGGACGATTGGCCCGAGAACTGCGTTCTGGAAAACGCGAGCTGGATAGGTATTGCTAAGTCGGCTTCGCGCCGCTCAACCTCCGAATGCGCTGTCAACCGCTTCGGGATCGCGCCAGGCGATGCCTCGCGTTAAGATCGGTTGTGGCGACCGTGCCCGGCATTGTGTCCTGGATCGGCGGCCAATCGCTCCTCCGTGGCGCTTAGACATAAGCATTGAGGTTTGGCAATATCCCGAATCCGCGACGAAGGCGGAACTGATTGCTCTTCTGAAGGCCCTGGGCTTCGCTTCTGGCGAGAACCTTTTTTGGCCGGGGCCTCCTGGAACTGTCAGACTCTTCTGGGCGGAGCCAAAGGATTTTAAGTCCACAAGCGGGGTGGATGCTTCGGTCTTCCCGCTTGATGACGATGACAGAAAGGTTTGGAACATTTCGAACGATTGGGCGCTCCGACATCCGGTAAAGCAGATCGTAAGTAGTTGAGAAGCACTACCGGATGTCTGGCAATGCGGGTCCGACATCCGCGCGAGCCTCCTCGATTCTCACCAATTCGCCCCGTCCGGTGGAGCGTAGCGCGGAAATTGCGGCGGGCGCCAGGACCTCTAAATCGCGCAGCCGGTTCGCCGGCCCGCAGTGAATAACAGAGAAAGCCTTCGTCCGGGGAGGTTCTGTCGATCGGGAATGTTCTGGCGTCTTTTCGATCCCGCCGGATTGGCGAAGCGGACCGTTTGGCAGTCGTGGCCCGGAATAAGGCCGCAGTAGCTGGTCAATGCAATCGTCAATCAAACAGCACGTCGACCGCGGGCCAGCAAGGGTTGCTTAGCTTCCCTCAGGGCTTCCAATGACAAAGGGCAGGGAACTGTCGGGAATCCTTCCATGAAGTCTTCCAGGGTGTCGCCGCCTCAGGGAATCGAACAGAGTCCGGAGCGGAACTTGCGTCCCTCGGAAAACGGGAACACCGGAAACCGTCTCGGGGTCTCCGGCGATCGCCTCCGCCACGTCTGGATTGCCTTGCAAGCGGGGGTGCGGTGTGGAACTGCCGCGCAGGCTGGGCATCTGTCCCGAATGGCAATCGTAAACAACCACTGTTTGGTGGAAACCGGCGAGTGTCGGAAGGGCCGAGTGCCACTCGGCCGCAGGATGCCATCCTGCCCCAGATAAGCAGTGCTACGGTGCGGGGGTACAGGGGCTGCCGGATTACAGATCCGGCAACGGCACCGGTGATCGGCCCTGGAAGATCTCGCCGAATAGCGCGAGGATTTCCTGGTGCAGGGCGCCGTTGTCGGCCAGAACATCGTCGGAATCGGTCACACTGTGGGGTGCGCCGCGCATGTCGCTGACGCGTCCGCCGGCTTCGGAAACCAGCAGCGTTCCGGCGGCCACGTCCCAGGGCTTGAGGCCGAATTCCCAGAAGCAGTCCAGGCGGCCGCAGGCGACGTAGGCAAGATCGATGGCCGCCGAGCCGGTGCGGCGCACGCCGTGGGACGCCATGGCCACCTGGTAATAAAAATGAATGTTCACGTTGTGGTGGCGCTTGCGGGCGGGAAAGCCGCTGGAGGCCAGGCAGTTGGTCAAACGCTTGACGGGCGAGACGTGAATGCGGCGATTGTTCAAGTACGCGCCCGAGCCGCGTTCGGCGGTGAACATCTCCTGCCGCGTAGGGTCGAAGACCACGCCCGCGATCAGTTCGCCCGAGCGCTCCAGTCCCAGGGTGACGTTGTAGAGGGGGAAGCTGTGGGCGAAGTTGGTGGTGCCGTCCAGGGGGTCGACGTACCAGCGGTATTCGGAGGCGCTTTCGTGTCCGCCGCCCTCTTCGGCCACGATGGCATGAGACGGGAAGTGGGAGCGCAGGCGTTCCACCACCAGGCGTTCGGAGGCGCGGTCGGCTTCGGTCACCAGGTCGAATTCACCCTTGGTCTCGAAAGCCACGCGGCGCTCGAAGTAATTCGTCAGAAGCGCGCCGGCCTCGCGCGCGATTTCCACGGCCGTTTCCAAATAGGGCATGATGCGAGAGCGGTCCCGGCTACTCTTCCAGCAGGTAATTGATGTCGTGTTTGAAAATGAAGAGATTCGGCTGGCCTTTGCGGGTCAGGCGGATGAAAGACTGATCGTAGTATTCGATGGTGCCCGTCACCTCTTCTCCATCGGCCATTTTGACGCGAACCGGCGTCGCGTTCTCAATCAGGCGCTTCAGGTACTGGGCCTCCGCGAACGTATGTTCCGGGGCGCGCGCGGCCTTTCCACCCTGTTGTCCCGTACTCAATGTGTTCCTACCGTTTCTTTTTCGCTCGGACGTCGCTGTCCACCGAATTGTTAGGGCCCGATGGGCCGGCGCCGCTGCTATCCGCTTCTCCATAATAGCCGTTACGCGCGAACACCTGCAATTTGCCGGACTTCTCGCGCACTTCGAGCTTGTGCCATTTGTCCTTGGTGAGAGGGACATCGTGGGGGTAGTATCCCAGAAAATATTCGGTGCGCAAATCGGCGACGATCTCGGTGAAGGCTCTATCCAACTGGGCGTTGGGCTGCGGGAAAAAGGGCCGGCCGCCGGTGCCATTGGCGATGTAGGTGAGGAATGCCTCGCCGCCGCGGTTGCGTCCGGCGTCGCTGATAATGGGCGTAACCACCACGGGGTAGACCACGGCGTCGGCCAGTTGCGCGGCCTGCAAGGAGTCGTGCGAACTGAAATGGCTGGTGGTTTCCCCGCCGTCGCTGACCACGATTATCACTTTGCGGCCCTGGCGCAGCTCCAGCTCTTTGGACACCAGGCAGAGGGCGTCGAACAGAGACGTGCCGGCGGTCCCGTGGATCTTTTTGAGCGCCGCATTCAAAGACGCGTAGTTGTGGGTGAAGGCGTGCTCCTGCCGGACCGAATCGTCGAATGTATAGAGCGCCGCGCTATCTTCCGGATTGGCTTCGGCCAACAGGGCGCGCAGGAACTTGCCGGCGGATTCGATCTCGTAGCCCAGGTCGATTGCCGTGGACCCGCTGACATCCACCATCAGGGCCACGGAAAGCGGTTGATCGCTCTGGCGCTGGAAATGGACGATTTCCTGCCGCACGCCGTTGTCGTAGACTTCGAAATCGTCTTTGCCGAGGGAGCCGACGATGGCGCCGCTGGGGGTCTTGACGGTGGCAATGACGCGGACCAGGTTGACGTTGACGCGGATGACGGGAGATTGCTGGGCGAGTAGCCAGCCGGCGGACGCCAGCGCCAAGATCCAGCAGGCGAGTTGCGCCGCCTTAGCCCACCACCGGAACATCGCGGTCCCACTCTCCTTCCACCCAGACTTCGCCGTCCGCGAAATATTCCTTCTTCCAGATGGGAACCAGTTTCTTCAGCCGGCCGATCCCCGCGGAGGCGGCGTCCAGGGCGGCGCGGCGGTGGGGTGCGGCGGCGATCACGGCGACACTGGTTTCGCCCACCAGCAGGCGGCCCAAGCGATGGACCAGCGCGACCCGCGTGACGGCGTAGTCGCGGGCGAGTTCGCCGCCGATCCGCGCCAGGATCTTGAGCGCCATGGGTTCGTAGCATTCGTAATCCAGGCAGAGCGTCGGCCGGCCGCCGGTGTGGTTGCGGACGGTGCCTTGGAAGGTCGCCACAGCTCCCTCGGCGCCGGTCAGGAGGCGCGTCACGATGGCCTTCGGTTCGATGGTTTGGCGGGTGAGGGCGAAGTAGTGGCCGGCGTTTTGGATTTCCAGCGGATCGGGCGAGACGCCTCCCGAAACGGGGGGCAGAAAAGCGATCTCGTCGCCCTCATTGAGGGGCGTGGTCAGATCGGCAAATTCCCGATTGCGGGCGATTACGATGCCGCGGGCCAACTCGCGCAAGCGTGGCTGGCGGGCCTGGTAGTGTTCGAAGACGGCGCGCAGGTCGGAGCCCGCGGGCAGGTCGGTTTCCTCGCCGGAGGTCCCCACGAGATCCTTCAGCGGGCCGAAAAAGAGGACACGCACGCGCATTCGCGGAAGCTAGCTTTCAGTCTAACAGACGATGCCGCGGGGCCTTCGGTTGCACCGGGTTACAATGAGTTTCTCCATGAAAACTCCCGCCGACAGGCCCATCGCCGAAGCCCGCATCCGCGTCCGCTACGCCGAAACCGACCAGATGGGCGTGGTTTACTACGCCAACTACCTGGTATGGATGGAAGTGGCCCGCATGGAGTGGTGCCGCGCTTGCGGGATCGATTACCGCGAGATGGAACGGGTGGACGGCGTTGGCCTGGCGGTGGCGGAGGCCGGTTGCCGGTATCGCTCGCCGGCGCGCTTCGACGACGAGGTGGCGATTAAAGTATGGGTGGAAGAGGCCAACTCGCGGATTGTCCTGTTCCACTACGAAATGCGGGTGGCCGAGGGCGGCCGGCTGGTGGCCACGGGTCATACGCGGCACATCTTTGTCAGCAGTACGATGCAGAAGGCGCGGTGCCCGATGAGGTATCGGGCGGTGTTCGGGATTGGGGCGGAGACGGTTGCCGGGGGATGAACGATCGACCGTTGCTTTGACCTATCGCGCCGGGTTTCGCGCCGGCAGCGCGGTTCGCGTACTGATGGAGTTCATCGACCTTCTCCGCGTGGCCACGGACGGCAAGGACGCGCGAAGCTATGGAAGAGGCATTGGACGCTGTCGGTTCGGAACTATCGATACGCTGTCCCGCAAGAACGGGATCTCCGATCCGTCGCCGGCAAAGCGGGGACAGCGGATGGTCCCGTTCCCGCTTTGGCCGGTGCCGAAGCTGGCGCCATACGTGGCGGTGTTCGGTCTGGGAGTTTCCGACCCGGCGCTGCGGAATGCAGTGAGGAGTTTCAGGCTCTCCTGGCCAACCCAAGCGAGATGTGGCGGGCCGGATGGGGCGATGAGGAACTGACCTATAAGCTGGAACGCTGCATCTACACGTTCTTCATGAAGGGGCTTTCCGTGTTCGATAGTTTGGCTTACGCTCTCTATTTTCTCGGACACGCCATACAGTCGGCCGCTTTCCCTGACGTTGCGACGCTGCGCAAAGTTACCCGAAAGGCGACGGGCAAAGCCTTCAGCGCCGCCTTTCCGCAGGGACCAATCACGAAGCTCCTGGCGGGTTTGTCGAGCGATGCAAAACTCGGTGTCATAGACGAGAGCCTCTTGCAAAACTCCCGCTAAAGGGAATGCCCCGCAGAGGCCGCTTGGTTAGCCAATCGGCAACTGGTCGGAGGGGTCAAAAAACAAGATTCGAATAATTTGTTTGGGGATGGGGTTGGACCACGGTAAG
>Ga0326728_10009296_pt1 | contig 23753 bp, 22 predicted proteins | sample MB3enrmetagenome_FD_207602 | JGI IMG/M metagenome (GOLD analysis project Ga0326728, IMG submission 207602) | Lab enriched peat soil microbial communities from McLean, Ithaca, NY, United States - MB31MN | ecosystem: Environmental > Terrestrial > Soil > Wetlands > Peat | place: USA: New York... | reverse complement strand
TTGCCGTTATCAACAACCGTGACTTTCGGGCTCGCGACAGGCTGCCCGATCAACCCCGTAAATGCCGAGGTCTTCTTGCGATTAAAGTCGGCCTCGAGTCCGTGGCCCACTGCCTCGTGCAGCAGAATTCCGGGCCAGCCCGGGCCAAGGACCACTTGCATTTCGCCGGCGGGCGCAGGTACCGCTCCCAACTGAAGAATTGCGCCGCGCGCGGCCTCGTGCGCCAGGGCCTCCGGCCCCTTGGAGCCTTGGAATTGATCCAGTCCGGCGCGCCCGCCGCCGCCAGCCGCACCCTTCGTGGTGATCGCACCATCTTTCGCGATGACCCACACATTCAGCCTGCACAGCGGCTGCGTGTCGCTGGCGAACGCGCCATCCGATGCTGCAATCAGAATGCGGCGCAACTCCTCGCTGTACCCGGCTCGAACCTGAACAATGCGCGGATCAAACACGCGCGCGGCGCGATCGGCGCGGAGAATCAGCTCCAGCCGCGCAGCCAAGTCGAGATCGAAACCGCCCAGGGGCACGGGATAGAGGTCGGCTCCGCGTGTTTCAGTGAATCCCTGCACGGGCTGTTTCGCGGGACCTGATGCAATCAGGGCGGCTGTCCGTGCCGCATGCAGCAGGCGCTCCGGGCTTAAATTGTCGGTATACGCATAGCCTGTGCGCTCGCCGCTCAGGACTCGGATTCCGCATCCGGCGCTGGTGCCCTGGCTGGCGGACTTCACGATCTGCTCGTCCACGCCCAGGGACGTGGCTGTAACCGACTCGAAGTAGAGGTCTGCGTAGTCGCCCCCGGCGCTCAGGGCCTCGCCGAGGCAGCGTTCCAGCAGCCGCTCGGTGAGGCCAAATTTCTCAAAAAAGTAGCGCCGATGGCTCGAATTTGGGGAAGCTTCCGGGTGCGTCATCGTAATCCAAGTGTACCCTTGTTGCGTCTGACTCAACGATGCTTCGGGCGTGCCGATCGTACTTGGTTCCCTGTCGTTCGATTCTGGGTACGTGGATCGCATTTACGCCGCGGCACGCACGAAAAAACCTGTTAGGATTCGAGCCATGAATCGATTTCTTGCGGCAGCACTGTTATTGATGACGTTCGCAAGTCCGGCGTTCGCATACGGGCAGCACCAGCACCATCACCACCATCACCATCACCATCACCCCGCTTAGTTTGCGTTTCGGGTCGCAGCGCCCCACCGCAATCGCAGGTTTCTTTCTGGGTACCATCGTCACTGAGGTTTCGCGCTCAGCGGTCGTGTCCGTGTTAGGATTCGCGCATGGGCAAGTTCCTCGCAATCGCTCTGTTTTTAGCGGTATTTGCAAGTCCCGCATTCGCGGCCAAGCATCACCATCCTGCACGTCAACACACCGATTACCGCTACCACGCCCCAAAACACTACAAAGCGCAACACCACGCCCACCATCAAGAAGCTCATCGCCACCACTCGGCCTAACTCCACTCGGTGTGCGTTTACGAACGCTGTCTCGATTCCGGAGTCAGCTCCGCATTCTCAATCCTCCAGTTCCGGCCAGTGGCCCCGTCCATTTAAGATTCTTGCCATGGCCGAACAGGAAGATCTGCGTTATCCCATTGGAAAATTCAGACCGCCCGTTGAGAACACGCCGGCTGTCCGCGCCGAACAAATTGAGACGCTGCGTCTGCTGCCTCAGCGGCTACGGGCGGCGGTGGCAGGGCTGAACGACTCTCAGCTCGACACTCCGTACCGCGAGGGTGGATGGACGGTGCGCCAGGTAGTCCATCACTTTGCCGACAGCCACGCAAACAGCTATGTCCGTTTCAAGCTGGCGCTCACGGAGGATTGGCCCACCATCAAGCCTTACGACGAAGCTGCATGGGCGCGCCTCCCGGATTCGAGCCAGGCTATTGAGCCGTCGCTGGTCTTGATCACGGGCTTGCACCAGCGCCTGGTAGCGCTTCTCGAGTCGATGTCGGAAGAAGATTTTGAACGCGGCTTTAACCACCCCGAGCGGGGGCGCATGACACTCAGAGCCAACCTCGCGCTTTACGCCTGGCACTCGCACCATCACACGGCCCACATTACCCGCCTCCGCGCCCGCGAGGGCTGGTAGAGACGCGCGTGGACGCAGGCGCTCGGGCCAATCGGCAAAAGGCCGCTATTGGAGGCTCTGGTGCCGGACCTGCGCCGCCTGCGCGGTTGGCCGAGATCATCGAATCCTACCTTGCCGATCACCCAGCGGCCGCGCTGCTCGAGGACGGCCGCGCTGCTTTCGATATGCGCACTGCTCACTACTCTGTTGGCGAGTCGCACGGCCGCTGCCTGCTGGAAGTGTGGAGCGAAGAGCGCAACCTAGTGCGAACCGTCGTGGATGCACACGAGCGCACGCAATGCCTGCGGCTAGTCACTCGCCGGATGGGAACCGCCAAGTCGAAAACGCTGGAGCTTGTGCCCACCAGCGATCGAAGGACTCCCACCGCACGAGACACCGCGCGCCGAAATTACATGCGGCTGCTGGAGCGTGTTCTCTCTCACCACTTCATCGGCGCCAAGGTTGACGGCATGCGCACCGCGATGGATCTTGAGCACAGCTTTGGCCCAGCCTATGCGCGGGGTCGATTGCTCAAAGGCAGCGCAGCCGACGCGGTCATCGGTGTTGGCGATGCCGAACCCGCATCTACGATCGACGGCGTCCTTACTCTGGGAATCCTGTGGCTCGATTACTGCCGCAACCATGGCGATGCACGGCGCCACTTCGGCGGCCTGAAAGTAGTGGTTCCCGCGGGAACGTGGCGCACTACAGCAGAGCGGATGGCATGGCTCAATCACTCGACCGCGGACCTTCAATTATTCACGCTCGACGAACGCAGCGAGGAACTGGTGGCGGTCGACTTTCGCGACATCGGCAACTTCGATTCGCGCCTCGTCCATGTATTTTCTTCAGCCACAGCCCTTGAGCGCTGCAAATCCGGCATCGATCGTCTGCTCGCGCTTGTTCCCAGTGCGGCGCGCGAGCGGGTCGAAATCCGTCCGCATTCCGCGACGGAAGTGGGACTGCTCGTGCACGGCCTTGAGTTTGCCCGGATACGCCACGGCGCATTGGCGCATTCTTTTGCGCGCGAGGATGAGGTGACCTTTGGCGCAGGCGCAAACGAGACGCCGCTGAGCGAAGAAAATGAGCCCCTCTGCCGCAATCTTCTTGAGCGGCTCTTTTTGAGCCGTCACGCCGATGGCGCGCATACCGATCCTCTTTTTCGTATGGCGCCCGAGCGGTGGCTCGAGTCGCGGCTGCGGTCCGGCATCGACGAGCTCTTGCCTGACCTGCGCGGCGACCAGATGTACACACAAGTTCCCGCGCTCTCCAGCGGTGACCGGGGCATGCTCGACCTGCTCGCGCTGGACTGCAACGGCCGGCTGGTTGTTTTGGAACTAAAGGCCAGCGAGGACCTGCAATTGCCATTTCAGGCTCTCGACTACTGGATTCGCGTGAGAGCACTCAATGCGGACCGCCAAAACTCGCCACCGGCTAGCGTGCCGCTCTCGGCCTTTGAGCGAAACGGCTACTTTGCCGGCACTGAAGTTTCGCCGCTTCCTCCCCGCCTCATCCTTGCCGCGCCGGCACTGCGCATTCACCCGGCGAACGAGCCGGTGCTGCGGTATTTTTCGCCCGAGATTGAGTGGGAATTCATCGCTCTGAGCGAACATTGGCGCCGGGAACTCAGAGTCGTTTTTCGCAAGCGCAGCAGTGACCGGCCGGAACACTGATCCGAGCCGCCCCGGAGTTTTTCGTGTAGGGTCGGCGGGGACGCCTCGTCAAGAAGATAAGCCTGACTTTGGGTCAAAACACGCAGCTCTGGCAAGATAAAGGCCCAGCCCCGGCCCCCATGAAAGCGGGCAAGAGCTGGGCCTTCAACGCATTAAGTTATTGATAATATATCCCGTTAAAACTGATTGCTTTTCAAGCTCCTGAAAGAATCACTGGCCCAAAAGTTTGTCCCGTGTCCACTGGTTTTCGCGGTCATCAGCCCTTTTTCTTGTATTGCCCGCGCCGCGACGGCAGAATCTGTAACTGTTCAAAAGGACCGGCTAGTTTTTGTCTTGCGACCTTCTGCTCGGGCTGCGATCGTTCATCCTCTTGCCCGCGGCGTCCCTTGCTTTTCGGCTGCTCCGCGGGTATGGGCGAAATGGAATTCGAAGGCAAATGATTTCCAAGTGCGGAGGTAGCCTCCTCGGCGACTCGGCCAATTGCCTCAGTTGAAACTCCCGATTCGGAAATTGGAACGAAGGCCCGCAGCGAAGCCGGCAAATCAGATTCATCCGGCACCGCCTCAGGTGAATCATCGTTCTTCGCTGACGCAGGCTCCATGTGCTTGAACATCGGTTCAAAGGGCGCGATTGCGCTCATCAGCGATTCAATACCGGTACTTGGAGGTGCAGGACGCCTCGCGAGATCCAACTCTCTGAGGGCCTGCGAAAAGAGCATGCCTCTCAAGTCGCTGAGCCGAGGCAGGGAAACGCGGGCAGTTTTTTCTGGCACCGGATTCGCCGGCTCGAAGCTTGTCCCGTTGCCGTTTAGGCTGCTGGGGGCCGCAAGCGGCGCCTCGTTGGGCTCAGCCTTTGGCTCCGGGAGAACCCGATCTAATTGAGGCGCAATCTCAGCCAGTGACAATGGAATCTCCTCATGCGTCTGGTTCGTGGGCTCCGGCAGCGAGCGCGGGACGAGTTGAATACCATGGACCGCAGCTGGCCCGGCGGGCTCAGTTTCATTTGTGGGAACGGGTTTGTTGGCGTGGGAGAATTCGTCGAATACAGGAACGCTTGGAGCGATCGCTTCCGGCGGTTTCTCGGCTGGCCGAATCGGTGAGGCCGCGACATCAAGGTCAAGGCTGGCACGGCCCTCCTCGATCGCCTGTTCGAGTGTCCGGAGCATTTGCCAGTCAGTAGCGTGGCCTTGCTTGCGGAGCTGCTTTCCCATTTCCCTAATAGAGCGGCGGAATTCAGGATCGGCCGTTGCCAAGCGCACGCGGTTGAGGACGAACCCTACAGCAGGCGCCTTAACGCGCTGGAGAATGTTGGCCACGGTGCGCAACTGCGCACGCGTGGTCACGCCGGACTCGATCACGACGATGGTGCAGTGAGCGGATTGGACCAGCCGCTCCGTTTCTTCCGAATCAGCGAGAGGGGCGGCGTCGACGAAGATGATTTCCCCTTGAATGCCTTCCGCCCCATTCGAACTTTCTGCGGCACTCAAAACCACCACCGCTCTTCCCATGGTCTCCAGCAACTGCTTCAAGCGAGTTGCGAGTGTTGTGACGCCGACTTCAGGGCCAGTGCCAGTCAGGACACAACGCCTGAAGCCGCGGTCTCTGAAACCGAGATCGATTCCGGAGGCCAGCCGCAGAAGATGTTCTTCGCTGATTTCATTTGCGACTTCGGAAAAGTCGGGCAATTGCGCCATGGGTGGAAACCCCAGGAGTTGCTCGACGTCGGAAGCGACATAAACCCGCGGGTCCGCTCTGTGCGCGACCACCGCGATTGCGCCTCCCAAAAACACGAAACTGAGGAGGAGCACAAGGGCATTGCGAATGACGGTGGAATCGGCCGAATACCATGGAGTAAGAGCAACGGCGGCCATGCCGGGTAGTCCAGGGCCGTTTCCGATGCGGAGGAAACTCTGAAATTGCCGGGCAACAAGGGGACCGCAGCCAGCATAGCGAGCGGCCGCTCCCATTCGCCGGCGTTCAGGCAACGGATCCAATGCGCTCATCTGCTTGAGAGACGACTGCTCGATATTGCTGAAATGCACAGGTTGGCGTTCGTTCAGACTGGGAGCCGTGCGAATGGACCAGGAATTGAGCAGGTAAATCAGGGTGAGGGCCAGTCCGATCAAGGCCAGCCCGAGGGCGACACGGCGATGCACTTGTAAGCTGCGGCGAATCTCGAGGCGGAGAATCGACCGTGCATTTTCGCTGGTCTGATTGAGACGAGGCGCCGAAGCGAAGTCTCCAGAGACGCCGACAGGTGGCCGGGTCGAGTTTGCCGGAACGAATTTTGGAAAAGTCTCGCTCACTGAGCAGCTCCAGCGATTGCTAACTCGGAAACCCGCAGAAGGTTCTGAAATTCAACTCGCGGGTGGTGCGTTTTCCCGATCCTGTTCATGAGCAATGGCGATGCGAGGCCCGATTTTCAGAGCGGAAGCATGGGGTCAAAACGTCGACCATTTGTATGCATTCACGTTCCCGCCTGGCGACGAACCGAGATGTAACCGCTGCATTCATCGCGCCGAACTGTTGAAGCAGTTTTCGGTTGCATTGCAGCCGTCAATGAGGTTCATTGGCGCCGAAGTCTGTGGTATCGAAGCTATCGGTTTGGAACCTTTCGAACAATGCCGCAAAGGTGGGACTTGCAGAGGCAGGCGCTGCATCCTTAGACACGTGTCCAATCAGCAAGTTGGTAACTGCGGAAGATTACTTTAGTCGCGGACGCTGGAGACGATTTGGATCCTGCTGCCGAGCGGCTGCAGTCGGGAATGCCGTAACCCAAAGGGGATTATGAAGGTGCGTTACGTGGGAGGTCTTGCAGGATTTATGCGTCGCTCATTTCCCGGCCCCGGGCTTCGCGTCCCACGGCTGCCAAAGCTGCAAGCGAAAGCGCGACGACGATCACGGTGATTGCAAGCACGGCTCGATAGTTACCCCATCGCTCAGCTGCGAGGGCCTGACCTTTGCCATTCCAGGATGTGATGAGCCCGCCCAGTTGATAGGCCAGGCCGGGCGCCGTGGCGCGCACCGGAGCGGGCGACAACTCCGTGAGATAAGCCGGAACGACTCCCCACGCGCCCTGCACCATGAACTGCATCAACACCGCGCCGACTCCAAGGATGAGTGCGGAATGGCCGAAGGCATAGAGAGGAATCACGGGAATGGAAAGCAGCGCGGCAGCCACAATTGCCTTTTTGCGGCCCCATCTTTCGGAAAGCGTGCCGAAGAAAATTCCCCCAGCGATGGAGCCAAAGCCATAGAGAACTCCGATGAGCCCGATAGTCTGCGGAGAGAGCTTCATCTGTACGGCAAGGAAGGTGGGATAAACGTCCTGTGTTCCATGGGAGAAGCTCATGAAGGCTGTCATGAGAACGACGAGGAATAGAAAAGTGGGGATGAAGTGAAATAATTCCCGCGGCCATGCGGGTCCGGCATGAACCGCAGTCCGCGCCAGCCGCTTGCGGGCTCCGGCGAGCCAGACTGGGGATTCGGGCACACGAGCCTGGATGTAAAAGGCGAGCAGTGCGGGTGTCGACCCGAGGATGAACAATCCCCTCCAGCCGATCGCTGGAACGGTGATGCCATGCCAATGGAATCCGGCAAACAGCAGGCCGAACGCTGCTGAAGCCAGAATCGATCCGAACGCATAACCTTCCTGGAGGATGCCGGAGAATGTGCCGCGGCCTTCCTTTGGAAGGGATTCAAATGCCAGCGCGGCGCCAACTCCCCATTCGCCACCCATGGCAATTCCAAACAAGGCCCTCAAGACCAGCAGGACATTGAGCGTAGGCGCAAAGGCGCAAGCCAACTCGATGACAGAGAAGCCCAGGATATTGGCCATGAGCACAGGACGACGGCCGTAGCGATCTGCCAACATGCCGAAGAGCAGGGCGCCAACAGGACGAAAGGCCTGGGTGAGGAATACCGCACCTAAAACGGTGGAAGGCTTGGTGCGAAACTCAACGGCAATCGCGTTGACGCAAAAGACGAGCAGAAAGAAATCCAGGCTGTCGAGCGTCCATCCGAGAAATGCCGCCAGAAACACATGGCGCTGGGAGGGGGAGAGCTGTCGAAACGGGCCGAGAACAGACACAGGCGGGAGCATAACAGACCGGCAAGGAAGCGAACTGCGCATCCAAGCGAATTCAATGTTTTCAACGAAAGCGGCGCAGCGTATCGACATTTGCCCGCCTAGGCAAGCCGAAGATGAGGGCTCCAGCAAATGTTTGTTGCAACGACTATCTCGTTCAGAGCATCTTAGGGATGTAGGTAACTGTGCTTGGTTGATCCGGGAAAGCTGGAGCGTGGCCCTGAGGATTTTTGAATGGCAAGCCTGAAGTCTGAGATTGCACAGGCAACGCCTTTTTCGAGCGTAGAGGAAGAGGCGATCCTGAATGTGATGCGCACTTCAGATTGCCTGCAGCGTGCGTTCCAGCAAAAGACTCGTGAATGGGGCCTGACTCAAACGCAGTATAACGTGCTGCGGATTCTGCGCGGGGCGCAGCCTGATGGGCTAACCTGCGCGGCGATCGGCGAACGGATGATCGCGATGGAGCCCGACATCACGCGATTGCTTCGCCGACTGAAGGGCCTGAAGCTGATCCGCCAGCACCGCGACCGACGGGATCGTCGCGTGGTTTGGACTCAAGTTTCCGAATCGGGCCTGGATTTGCTACGCGCCATGGATCCCGTTATCAAACGAATTCCATTGGAACTGCTTGGGCATATCGGCCACGAAGATCTGGCAGAGATGATCCGGTTGCTCGAGAGCGCGCGCCAATCGTGCGCGGACGCGCAGCCGCCCGAATAAGGCTCCGAGGCGGCAGATTCCGGGCATTCTTGCAGAGAGAAAAGGCTACCGCTACGTGGCGACAATCTTCTGAGCCACAGCCACCTCATCCATGTCCGACTGGATGATCTTATTGTGCAAGCAATAAAGAGCGAGTTCCAGCCGGTCCGATACTCCGAGCTTGTCGTAGATTTTGCGCAGGTAGTTCTTGATGACTTGCTCGGTGGTGCCCAATTGAAAGGCGATTTCCTTGTTTCGCTTGCCTTGCGTGATGCAGGTGATGATCGACATCTCCTTGGGCGAAAGGCGGGGCTGGTTGCGCGGACTGACGAGCGCGGCAGCCTGAGCTCGATAGGCATCGATTACCCAATTGACGGACTGGTTATCAATCCAAGTTTCGCCAGCGGCAATTCGGCGCACGCAGCGAACCAATAGATCTGGCGAAATGGAGCGAGAAACAATGCCGCGAACGCCGCGCCTGTAGAGTTCGACCGTATGATTTTCGTCGGCCGCAACGGCCTGAACGATCAGTTTTACGTCCGGGGTGAGGCGCAGGATTTCGGGGATTGCATTGGCCGTGCCGGCCAGCATGCCGCCCTCCAAAAGCACAATGTCGGTGGGATAACGCTCGATGGCCGCGCGCAGATTCTCCAACGAGTCGGCCTGTGCGACGACTCGGATGTCATCTTCAAGAGCAAAGACCTTCCGAATCCCAACTCGGTAGATCGCCTGGGAATCCGCGAGTATTACGCGAATGGTACCCGGCTTGACCGGAGTATCAACGCTTTCACCTTCAGAGTTATCGTCGAGGATTTCCATATTCGGCTGCCGTTAAGCCAACCGCAACCTCAATGCTCCGCGAATCGATAGTCATCAATTGTGGCAGCAGCGAGGTGCTCATTGTGGCTTGAGGAGCAGCGTACCACACGTCCCTTGCAGTGGACTAGGACATCCTGAGGGGCGCCTAGCACGGCACGTGGCATCCGCATGGAGAAGTTGACATCCGTTCCAACCGGCAAATCCTCGCCAAGAGCAAAGAGAACACCACTCGCTGAGATGTTCCGAGTGAGGCCTGCAATCTCATTTTCGCCGACTGAGAGCACGACTGGCAGAGAAAGAGGAAACCGCACTGCACAGCGAACTTCCTGCTGGCCATGGGCTGTCGATTGCGCACCCGATGACAGCGGCGATTCTGATTTAAGAGAGTTCATAGATCGTGCCCAAGTGAGAACGGCTTCACTGTCAATGTATCCAGTTTTGTTGATTTGGCCCACGGCACCAAAGTTTTCAGTCTAGTAACCGGACGAGGATGCAACGGTCGAGGGGCGGTAACTCCTGCTTGCCGGAAACCTTCAACCTGCAAGTTCGGGCTGACTCCGGCAGAACCTGGAGCTTTCTGGGTGGGGCTGGTCGAGCCCATCGACGAGGCGAAATCGATGCTTCAAGTGGGCCAGTTTTGGCGAGGGAATGGGGCCTGCTAGGCGGCTGCTGGGGAAGAAACTGGCCCGTTAAAGGAATAAAAGCCAAGACTTCGCCAAAGTAACCATATTTGTGTTACTTATGTTCCGCATATCCGAGTACTTCCGTTAAAAAAAATCCTTCATGCAACTTTTGTTGTAGCGCCCCTACACAATTTGGGTTACTCTAACAAAGCAAAGTTCTAAGGCGGTTGTGTCTACCGCCGGGGGATAGAAAGATGAGTTCGCGTAAGTTGAATGTCCTGAAATTCGGCGTAATTGTTCTCCTTATTGGGATCGTAAGTGCTGCCAGTGCGGCACCGTGGGGCCCGACAAAATTCCCACCACCGAACGTTGCTGTGGCGGCTCCGCAAGTGGCTGTGATGGCACCTTGGGGCCCGACCAAGTTTCCACCTCCGAGCGTTGCTGTGACGGCACCTTGGGGTCCGACAAAGTTTCCTCCTCCGAACGTCGCTGTAATGGCGCCTTGGGGTCCGACCAAGTTTCCACCTCCGAGCGTTGCTGTGACGGCGCCTTGGGGTCCGACCAAGTTCCCGCCCCCGAACGCAGCGTAAAGAAATCGGCGATCAACAAGCAAGTTCTGTTTATCAAAATGGGCCTTCCTCTAAAAGGAAGGCCTTTTTGCGTGCCCCAGATCCGCGAGGAAACTCGTAAACTGAATTGACAGCCTTGATCTCTCGGGCCCGCAGAAGAGTGCAGGTTGCCGGGAGTGGAGCGCAGGCAGATGATTCTCAATCACATCGACACTGCCATCTGGGTCGCTTGTCTCCTGGCCTCCGGAATGGTCATCGTCATGCTGTTCTTCCGCAATATATGGCGCACCCTGCCGATCTTCTGCGTTTACTGCATCTGGGATGTTGTCAGCAACGTCGGACTCTCTCTCGCAAGCCAGCATCTTCAGGACCTGGTGTTCTTTCATATTGAATTCGTCCGGGCAATCATCGATTCCGCTCTTATCTTCTGTGTTCTCGTAGAACTTGCGTGGTCGGTCCTGCGTCCGGTGCGGGCATCTCTGCCTCGCAGCTCGATGGTTCTGCTCGGAGTGCTGATTCTGGTGGCCGGCGCGGCGATCTGGCCGTTTGCGGCTCTACCCGGTATGGAACATTCCACGAGCCGGGAGGGACTTATCTTTATGCAGCTCCAGCAAACCATGTGGATCGTACGCATTCTTGTTTTCCTGGTCCTTGCCGGCGCCAGTCAGCTGCTTTCCATCGGCTGGCGTGACCGTGAGCTGCAGGTCGCGACTGGCTTTGGCCTCTACGCTATCGTCGGTCTTACGGTCGCCGTTCTGCAGACCCATCAGACGACCACAGTGCAGTATCAGCAGTACGAACGCATTGCAGCGGCTAGCTATTTCTGTTGCCTGTTGTATTGGGTGGTCAGCTTCGCGCAGAAAGAAGCCGAGCGCAGGGAGTTCACGCCGCAGATGCGGAGTTTCCTGCTGGCGGCTGCCGGCGCTACGCGCACAACGCGCGTGGCGATGACAGAATCGCGCAAAGAGAAGTCGGATCGAGACGAACGCTGACCCGATCTCTCGGACCTGCGGGAGTCTGACTGCGCCTAGCCCCGACTTAAATTTGCGCGGGTAGCCCCGCGCCCGGAGCCGCATTGACATAGAGGCTCGCGGCGGGTTGTAATAAATGCGGTGGTGAAGGAGTTCACCCTTAACCGCTGTCCTTTCCATTTGGCCGGACAGATGATGACTCCTGACAGGGAATCCTGTTGCGGAGTCATATCGCGGCCTGATCCCTGAATACAGCGAGAGCAGAACCGATGGCGCGATTGCTGCGTCGCGTTTGCGATTTCAGCAGATTGTGCGCACGTTGGTGCTGACCTCGGCAGACTCTCGTTCAAGGAGAATTGCATTGCAGAAATATCTGCTGATTGCTGCGGGCGGCGCACTTGGTTCCATTGCCCGATACTGGGTGGGCTCCACGATCTCGAGCCGCACGGGAACGAGGTTTCCCTACGGCACTCTGGTCATCAACATCACGGCCTGTTTGGTCATCGGCTTTGTGTTGACCTACTTTGGTAAACGGGCCGATTTGAGTGCCGCGTGGAGGTTTCTGGTGGCCATCGGCTTCATCGGCGCGTATAGCACGTTTTCGACTTACGAATGGGAAACTCTATCGACCCTTCGATCGGGGGCGTTTCTGTTGGCGGCGCTCTATTCGGTGGGAAGCCTCATTCTCGGGCTAGCCGCGACGTGGCTGGGAACGGCGCTGGCCGACCTGCTCTAGAAGACCAATGAAGACGCGGCGGAGTTGCAAGTTCCCGGCAAAGGTGCTTCAATGCTTCGTTGTCCGCCAGCGCGACGCCGTCGCGGAAGCAAGCGAAGCCAGGGACGCCGGACAGTGGAGAAGGGGAGCGCATGTTAACGACGGGCAAGGCAGTTAAGGTGTCTCTCTACCTGAGCGATGGAGCCAAGCACCACCACGTTCCGGTCTACACGACGATTCTCGATTTTCTCTTTCACAACGGAATCGCCGGGGCCACGGTGACGAAGGGTGTTGCAGGCTTTGGAGCGAAACACCGGATCCATTCGGCCCACATCCTGGAAATCTCCGATCATCTTCCGATCAAGATCGAGTTCATTGAAAAGCGCGAGAAAGTGGATGCAGTCCTGCCCGAGTTGGAAAAGCGGATCGGGTCGGGGTTGATCGAAGTGCAGGAGACCACGATCATCGTTCCTCCCCACGAGTAGCGCAATTCGCTGTTGACGAGGAACGTTTTTTGCCGGATGGCCAGGTCGCCGAACCGCAACAATCAGCCGGAAATCGCATCTAACATACAGGCCGCCCTTTGCCGGCGCTGTTTCACGCGCAAAGGCCTGAAGCGTCAACAACGGAAAGTTGCCGGGGGATCCGGTTTATCGGGTCTTCATCGAAGTTAGGGCATACTGAACGAGAGAGAACCAGTAACTCTTACCCAAGGGAAACCGATGCTCTCGAAACTCTGGAATATCACAATCTTGTCGGTTGTCCTGGCTGCGGCATCCTTTTGCGCGCAAGCGCATGCGCAGGCGGCTCTGCTGATGGAGGAGCCGTATGGCTTCTTCGGCGCGCTGAACCCGACAGGGCATAACGCGATCTACTTCGAACGGATTTGTGCCGAGACTCCGGTAAAGCTGCGGCGATGCGGGCCTGGCGAGCTGGGGGCAGTGATTGCCCGCTACCAGGGGATCGACGGATATGACTGGGTGGCCATTCCGCTGATTCCCTACCTGTACTCGGTGCAGAATGCCGCCGATGTTCCGGCGCATGTGGATCACGACACGGTGGTCGAGTTGCGCAACCACTACCGCGAGGAGCATCTCCAGGAACTCGGAGCAAATTTATCGCCAGGCAACCTGGTGCACGGCGGCTGGACGCAACTGCTTGGGGCGGCCTATGAGCGGCGCATTTACGCGTTTCGATTCGAGACGACGGAGGCGCAGGACAACGCCTTGATCGAGAAGCTGAATGCCTCGCCGAACCACACCCGCTTCGATCTGCTCTTCAACAACTGCGCGGATTTCGCGCGGGTGATGCTGAATGACTACTTTCCCCGCACCTTCAGGCGCAGCATTTTCCCCGATGCCGGCATGACGACGCCGAAGCAAATCACCTATAAGCTGGTGCGGTTTGGGCGCAAGAATCCGGGGACAGAGTTAACAGTTTTTGTCATTCCGCAGGTTCCGGGCTACAGGCACCGGAGCCACTCGGCCAAGGGCATCGACGAATCGTTCGTGACGACGATTTACGCGATCCCGATCGCGCTGATGAATCCTTATCTAGCGGGCGGGCTGTTCGTCGACTACCTGGTGCGCGGCCGGTACCACCTGATTCCAAGGGATCCAACGGTTCTGGGACCGGAGAATCTAGCAGCGTTGACAGCGCCAACCCACACCCAAGAGAATTCGTCCATCGCAGGTATACAGGCACCGGGCGTTGTAGAAAGCGGATCAGCCATCGGGTCAGCCGCGTCGTCAACGGGCGCGAAAGCCAATTCAGGCCTGCAAGGAACGAGCGCAGCAGATGAGTGAGCCACAAAGTTTCAAGAGTCACGCACGGTTCGATCCTCCGTATCATTTCTTCCTAACCTTCGTTTCGATAGCCACCATCGTCATTGCGGTCATCTATTGCGTGCACCACTTCTGTTTCCATTCGGTGTGGCTGGTGGTGCTTTCGCTGGCGTGGCTTGTTATGTTGTTCCGGATGCGGTCATATCCGCTGAAGGTGCAGGACCGCGTGATCCGGCTCGAAGAGCGGCTGCGGCTCCAAGCCCTGGCACCAACGGAATGGCATACGCAGATCTACCGGCTGACAGAAGACCAACTGATCGCACTGCGCTTTGCGGCCGACGATGAAGTGGTGGAGCTGGCCAAACAGGCCCTCGAACATAACCTGAACCGCAAGCAGATCAAAGAGCGGATCAAGAGCTGGCGGCCGGACAACTGGAGAGTGTGAAAGAGACAGGTGTCAGGGCTCAGGGGTTAGGTGTCAGTGAACCGCGAACCGTGAACCGTGAACCGTGGGTCGCGAGTGAAACAAAACCCGTGGAATGATGCAGTTAGACCGCGTTTGCGAACCGGCTGCAAATAAGAGGATCGCGTGTTGATTCTAAAGGAGTTGCTTGGCATAAATTGGACGAAACTCGATGCGTTTTGACGATGTTTCAGAGACTGTTTTATTGATTCTAAACGAGTTAAGTGGCGAAGATTCGGCGAAACATCTCAAATTTTTTCTTACACTAATTTTTCCGGCGAAAACAAAAGGGTTAGCGGGGCTGGCGGAGCTTGCGCATGCGGTTGCGCGACGGCCGATTCGAGATGTTCCGGATGAATCCCCATACAAGTTCAAGTGTAGAGATTTTGCGGAAATAATCGGCAAACTTGAGCGGATTCATATTCGGTGTGGATTCAGAGGGATGGAAGGTGGCAGACGGGATGGCCCTCTTGACAGCGCGCTTGGGAGGTCAGGCTGGCGGCGGTGTTGGGTGGTGAAAACCCGACATTCCGGCACTAATCTGCCGTTGATGAGCGACCCGGCGATTCGGCACTCGTCCAGACGCATCGCTGCCGAGAAGTGCGTTAGATTTGCCTGCCAAGAATCAGGGGCACATAGCTCCGGGCGTCTTCCAGCAATTCCTCGCGTGCAATACCAACCTTGGCCCGAAGCTGCAAACCCTGCAACAAGTCAACGAGCAGACGGCCTCGCACCTTGGCAGAGGGTGTGGGAGTCAGGCGCCCCGCCTTTATCTCCTGCTCGAAACGTTTCGCGAGAACATCAGCGGATGCGGTGAGGCCCTTCGCGTGCCTGGAGCGGATCTCGGTTACGCGCTCCGACTGTCCTAGCGACGCGGCGGCCATCATGCAGCCGCTGCGAGCCTCGCCAGTACAGGAGTCGATGGTAGCCTCGCAAAACCCAGTTACCGCCTTGTGAATGTCCGGCTCCGCGTGAAATGCCGTCATTCTGGGAGCTCCATACGTCAGCGCATAGCGCTCGACCGCCTTGAGCAGCAGGGTGGACTTGTCTCCGAAGGCCCGGTATAGCGCGGGTTTGGTGACGTTCACGGCGCGCGCGATCCGATCCACGTCGACGCCTTCATACCCATGCTCCCAAAACATCTCAACGGCACGGTCGAGTGCTTCGTCGGGGATAAAGCCTTTTGGACGTCCTCGGGGGCGCTTGGAAATATTAGTTACCATGGCGTACGAAATTCCTTGCATTTCCCTCTTGATTATCGTACTCTCGCGTTTGTAATTCTTCAAGACCGATAAACACAGGACACATCAAATTGCTCCATTCCCAACTAATTAACAACCTAAAAAGGAGAAACAATGAACGAAAGTATCTTGATAACCGGAGCAAATGCAGGGCTTGGGAAAGAGACTGCCCGACAGTTCGCATTGAAAAAAGAAACAAGAAAGGTAATTCTTTTTTGCAGAAATCGTGCGAGAGCAGAGGCAGCAAAAAAAGACCTTGAGGAGCAAACAGGGAAAAAGGTTTTTGAAATTGTTATTGGTGATGTTACGGATGCAGATTCCGTAAGGAAAGCGGTCGAGGACATAAAGGAGCCGATTGATGCAGTCGTTTTAAATGCAGGTGGAGTCATTGGGAAAACGGCTGCGAACTCTACGCCCTCGGGCATGAATCAATTAGCCGCCACGAATATTCTAGGCAATGTGATCCTGGTGGAGGAATTGATCAAACGGGACAAGTTAAGGAAAGCAGTTCTAGCAGTCAGTGCGGAGGCTGTTCCGGGCGTAAAGATGCTCGGAGTAAAACGAGTTTCAATGAGGACCTCTTCTGTAGATGAGTTTGCTGCTGTTCTTGATGGATCATATTTTGGTAAGAAGTTCGATGCATTGCAAGCATACGCATATGTCAAGTATGCAGAAACCATGTGGGCGTTATCCATGGCGAGAAAATATCCCAAGCTCAAGTTTATTGTTGTGAGCCCAGGGAATACTAAAGGAACTCAGGCGCCAGAGAGTCTTCCCCCGCCGATGCGGTTTATGTTGAAGCGTGTGATGATGCCTATCGTCTTCCCATTGATGGGCGGAATGGTGCACACGCTGGACGTAGGTGCAAAACGTTTTGTAGATGCCATTTCGGATGAGCGGTATAAAAGCGGCGTGTTTTATGCCAGTAAAGAGGGTAAGTTATCAGGCGACATGGTGGACCAGAGCACCTTCTTTTCTGATTTGAAAAACACTTCGTTTCAAGATAACGCCAACGAGGCAATTCACCACTTCATAACTTAGGCGCTCGGAAGACGTCTCAGGGCAATTTTGCCTCGACTCAAGAGAAGCTCCCAGGCCCAACTTAGGCGCAGCGCACTTAATGTGATACCGAAAAGCAGTGGTAGAGGCTTGGCCATCGCCACTGCGCGCTCAGCCCAAGAGGAAACATCGTTTTCGGCGCGACCATTGCCACTGGCGCGGAACCCCCACAGTAAGGGAGGAACAACAAGGTGCATAACTTGACAGTGAGCTGTTTGGTCGTTGCTTATTTCTCGGCAAACGTGTACGCCATCGTGAAGGTGCGTGCGTTTGAGTTGGCCCGTTCACGCAAGCATCTCATACTCTACGGCGTTCCCTTCATATTGTGGGGCTCTGTCATCCTGTTGGGATGTTGGCTCATCGAGATCATGCGCCGATTCGATGAATGGGCCGCCTAAATGGCTCATTGAGATGACTTATTTTGCGGACAAAGCTCCGAACAAGTTAGCTGAGAAGCGGAGTGCATTGTCAACTCCGGATACGAGCAGCGTTGCCAAGTGTTCTCTACTGACGACTTCAGGACAAAGCGCTCATCGATCTGGGCCTGAGCGGCATTCCGAAGATTGGTCCACGAAAACGCCCCGATGCCCATCGCTGACGTTCGGACGAACGGTCGTGGCCGGGTGGCAGGTGGCCATCTTTCGTCATGAGGGCTAATGCACCGCTAATGTCCCGCTGGTTGAATGCGGAGTAGGCCTGCTCAATCATGGTCTTAGCGGACGGCATTCATCCTCCTGTAACACTCGCCATGCAGTCTATTTCGGATGCAAATCGATTTCCAACCTCTATTGAGTTTGAACTGACTCTTTCCAAATCTGACAAAATACTTTCCTGGTGGGGACAAGGATCGCATGAAGCGAAGGGATTTTGTACGGCTTGGATCGGCAACCGTGATTGCGACCGGCGCTGCCACGCTGCGTCCCGCTTTTGGGCGGTTGCCAGGCCTCCAGGAGATGCCAGGCCCACTTCAAAATCCGATGGGCATGGCGCCGCGACCGAAAGCGCCGATCGAACCGACGGGGCATGCGGGGGATTTCACCCTCGAAATCGCGCCCATGATGGTAGAGCTGGCCCCGCAAGTTGCGATCAGCACAATCGGCTACAACAATAGGGTCCCTGGCCCCCTGCTCAGGGTGCGCGAGGGCCAGCGCGTGACCGTCGACGTTGCGAACGAAACGGACGTTCCGGAGTACGTGCATTGGCACGGCCTGTTCGTTCCTTCCGGTATGGACGGGGCAGCGGAAGAAGGCACGCCGCCAGTGCCGCCACACGGCAGGCGGCGCTATGAATTCGTGGCCAAGCCGGCGGGTTCGCGATGGTACCACTCGCACACCGCTGGCATGATGGATCTGCATCGGGGCACCTACACAGGGCAATTCGGTTTTTTCATGATCGATGGAGCGAATAGCCCTGGGGGCCCGAATGACCCGGGACACTACGACCAGGAAGTCTTTCTGGCGCTGCGTGAATGGGAATATTTTCTGTCGACGATGGATCAGGACGAGATGGCGCCGGATCCTGACGACCCGATGCCCGAAAAACCCCGCAAACCAGACCTGCGGACCAACGGACTGGAAGTCAGCGCTCCTCTTTATTCGATTAACGACAAAATGCTCGGGGCCGGGGATCCCCTTCGGGTGCAGCCGGGCCAACGCGTCCTGATGCACTTGCTGAACGCGAGCGCTGCCCAAATTCATCGCGTGGCTTTGCCCGGCCACAAGTTCCAGGTGATCGCTCTGGACGGCAATCCCGTGCCGACGCCACAGGCGGTGGATGTGATTGAGATTGCGCCGGGCGAGCGCGTGGATGCGATTGTGGAGATGAATAACCCGGGCGTGTGGATATTAGGGGAAATCCGCGATGTCGCGCGGCAAGGCGGGATGGGGCTCGTGGTGGAGTATGCCAATCAAAAACAGCGGGCGCTGTGGACTCCGCCTCCGAAGTGGCGGTGGGACTACACGATTTTCGGCACGAACGCGGAGCATCCAGCGCCGGACCAGACGATCGACATGGTCTTCGAAAAAATTCCGGGCGGACTGAATGGAATCAATCACTGGCTCGTGAACGGCAAAGAATATCCGCATCAGGGGGAATTCATGTTCCACCAGGGACGCCGCCACCGGATTGTGTTTCACAACCGCAGCGACGATTCTCACCCTTTGCATTTCCACAGGCACCTGTTCGAGCTCGTCGAAATCAACGGCAAGCCGAGTGCCGGCATCAGGAAGGACACGGTGATCGTTCCCGCATTTGGACGCGCCACGGTGGACATGGTCGCCGACCAGCCGGGCCTGACGCTGTTTCACTGCCATATCCAGCAGCACATGGACTTTGGTTTTATGGCGCTGTTTCGCTACGCCTGATGCCGGTGGTCGGTGATCGGTGGTCGGTTTCCGGCCCAGGCGCAAAAAGCGCGTTCAGGATGGGGCAGCCTCGGCGCATCGCTGTGTTACGTTTTTTTACACAATTGTCATGCGCGCGAAATATTGAAAGGCGAAAATCGCAACTCGGTAGCAAGCATTCCCCAAAAGCAAGCATTCCCCAAAAGACTGAACAGGAGAAACTCGATGGAGACGATCCGCAGAAGGATCCGAGCCGCTGTGTTTGTGGGAGCGGCCGCCTCGGTCATGGTATTTGCAGCCGTGGCCAACGCCCAGAATCAAGGCTCCAGCAGCAATCAATGGCCATACAGCTACCCGAGGCCAGATAACACCTGGCCGTACGCAACCATCGGCCGCTCGCCTGTGCTGGCGGTGGTTGGCGACGTCGCCTGCCAGCCCGGCGAGGCGGAGCCGAGTGGCGAAAAGGCAGGTGAAAACTGCGGCACCCCCAAGGCCCCCTACACCGCCACCTCTCTGTGGCAATCCCAGGAGGCCACGGCGAATCAGATTGAGACGATGAAGCCTGACCTGGTCGCGATCCTTGGAGATCTGCAATACCAGGTAGGCCAATATTCTGACTTCGAGAACTCGTACGATTTGACCTATGGCGCTTTCAAAATGATCACGCGGCCGGCGCCCGGCAACCACGAGTTTTATGACGAGCATGGCGCGACCGGAGTTGCCGGCTACGGCTACTTCTCCTACTTCAACGGCTACCAGATCAACACCACAGGGCAACCGATCACGACGACGCTCGCGGACCCGTGCCCATCATCGATGACGGGGTGCGGCTATCCAGGCGCTACCACTCCCAACCCCCAACCGATACCTCGCGCTGATGGACAGGCGGGGCACTTCGAGGAGTCGGGTGGAGTTGGATCGACAGTACCGGCGGGAGACCCAGTCGGAGTCGGAGATGGCTGGTATTCCTATGATCTGGGCTCCTGGCACATTATCTCGCTGAATATCGAGTGCGAGACACAGCCGGGCGGCTGTTCGCCGACCGGCTCCTGGTTTGCCGCCGAACTGGAATGGCTGAAGAAGGATCTCGAGGCGAATCATTCCGCTTGCACCGCCGCGTACTGGCATCAACCCACGTTCAGCGCTACGAACGGCATCACCGAGGAGGGCGTGACCGCTCAGGCCTTTTGGGAACTGCTCTACCAGCACGGAGCCGACCTGGTGCTGAACGGACACGACCACCTCTATGCCCGCTACCGTCCGCTTGACCCTCAAGGGAATTACGATCCAAGGAACGGCATACGGCAGTTCACCGTGGGCACGGGCGGCGAAACACTCGATCCGATCGTCATAACCCCTGTCACGAGCGGCGCAAGTGAAACAAACATGGAGGACCCTACCGGCAACGTGAATTTCAACGCACAGAATCTCCAGGCGTATACCGGGTCCTACTGGGGTGTGATGGGCCTGACGCTCTATCCGAACGGCTACGCGTGGGATTACGAGTCGGCACTGGCAGGTCCCACAGCTTTATCCAATGGTCCTACACTTCCTGCGCCGAATGCGACTGGTGGTTATAGCGACAAGGGCGCCGGCTCCTGCCACGGTCCAAACAGGTGGTAACGACCGGATCGACTTCACAAGGTTTGGCTTGAGCTGGCTTCAGTACGAATTCCCCCTTCGCGAGAGATCGCGAAGGGGGATTTTTCTTGCGCGGCTCTCTGTTCCTGTTCGCGCGGTTCCTCATCCGCGCGAATGCGCACACGATCGTACTGGTTAATCTGTGCACGGACTGAAGCCCGTACCCTTCAGGTCGAGGCGCGGCTGCGGCTGCACGGATTTGTGCAGCCTGGATGCCACGATCCTCGAGTTCGCTCGTCTAAGATGAGGTTCATCTGCTTTATCAACGGGGCTGACTGATTGCATCTCCCCATGGAGGTTGCGGGATCTCCGCAAATGGCTGGTGCGATGCCGGGTTGGATAGCTCAACATAAGAGGCAACATTGGATGGCGACGGTGTGGGTCATGGGCCTCGCGGCGGCATGGTGCGCCGCCCAGGAGCCTGCTGTGACTTATCCGGTGCGCGGCGTGATAGAAAACAGCGTCACACATCAGCCGATTGCGCGCGCGTTGGTGGATGTGGGTGGGAGCCCAGCCGCGGTTCTAACGGACGGCGAGGGGCACTTTGAACTGAATCTCCCAGAAGGCAGATTCGTGATCACCGTCCGCCGGCCGGGTTACGGCCAAGGGATTGAGACAAGACACGAGGTGAAAGTGGACGCGGACACGCCCGCGCTAACTTTCTATTTGACACAGGAGGCCAGCATCACCGGGCATGCGACTCTTTCCGGCGGAGACGAGGCGGACGGCCTTCATTTTTTCATCTATCGGAAACGCAACGTGGAAGGGCACGAGCGCTGGATGCAGTCGGGAATGGCGGAGACGGATAGTGCGGGCGATTTCAGGTTTCTGGAACTGGAGGCTCCGGTCTCGTATGTGCTGTGCAACGATTCGTCACCCGATGACACTCGCGCCGTGACTTATGGATACCCTTCGATGTGCTTTCCGGGGGGCACCGATTTTGCGTCGGCCACTTCTGCTCCGCTGACGGTTTTGCCGGGCCAGCAGGCAGAAGTGGATATTGCGCTGACGCAGCAGCGGTTTTATCGTGCGACGGTCACGATGGCAAATCTGAGCCAGGGGCAAGGCGCTTCCATCGAGATCTACAGCAAGGGCGGACCTCTGGCGGCATCATCGATGCAACGAAGCAGACAGCCAGGAATGGTAGAGGCGGATCTGCCCAACGGAAACTACTATGCGGAGGCTCGTTTCTGGGGAAAGCCTTCCACATATGGCCGCGTCGACTTCAGAATCTCCGACGGCCCGCTTTCCGGCGTGACCGTGAACCCGATGCCGCTGCAACCGTTGATGGTGGAAGTGCACAAGGACTTTACCGCGAGCAACAACGGCAGCAACGGCTCCGCGTCAATTCTTGAAGGTTCGCGCAATGACGACAATCCAGGCGTGAACTTGAACCTGATTCCCGCTGACAATCTATTCGGAAACCCGTTTGGCGGCAACCTTCGCAGGCCGGAGGGGAGTGGCGATAGCGACCTTTATGAGATGAACAACGTGACGCCCGGGCGCTACTGGGTGCGGGCCGACTCGTATCAGGCGTACGTGAGTTCGATTACCAGCGGCGGGACGGACCTGACGCGAGAGCCCTTGACGATAGGCCCTGGCGGATCGGGCGCGCCGATTGAGATTATGCTGCGCAACGATACAGGAGAGATTGATTGTACGGTTGATACCGCGGCGAACGGCGCTCCGACGGCCAACTCAGAAGGCGGCGAAGTGCACGAGGGCTTTGCTTACGCGATTCCGCAGTCGGCGTATCCGGGAATGATTCCGCGGGCATTTGGTACGCCCGACGGAACCTTCAAGTTTCGCAATCTCGCGCCTGGTACGTACACGGTGGTGGCTTTCGACAGGGACGTTGAAATGGACATCAAGGACGCCGAGCAATTGTCGCGGATTGCCGCGCAGGGGAAGACAGTGACGGTGGAGGCGGGAGTCACGGCGCAGGTTGAAGTGAACCTGATACCCGGCGGCGCAGAGAGTGCAAGCCAATGAAGCGGGCGGCGAGATTTCTTCTGTTAGGACTGCTGGGCCTATGGGTCAGCGGCGCTACGCTCGGCGCGCAATCGCCAGGCAGCGAGAAAGAGAATCGAGCGCGCGGGAATCGGACGATCAGTGGAGTGGTCATCAGCGGCGTGAACGGCGAGCCGTTGAAGGATGCCGGTGTGACGCTACTGGACGTAAGAGATGGAAAGGAAGTGGCCGAAACAGCGAGCGATGCGGAGGGAAAATTTTCGTTCGCGAATCTTTCCGACGGCCGCTATGAATTACGCGCATCGCATCGAGGGTTTGTGGCGGCGGCCTTTGAAGATCACGAGGGCTTCTCGACCGCGATTGTTACCGGCGAGGGTCTGGATACGACAGGGCTTCGATTCACGCTGGAGCCACAGGCCGCGATTTATGGAACGGTCACAGAAGATTCCGGCGATCCGGTTCCGCAGGCACGCGTTTCGCTCTTCCATCGGATCGGCAGCGAGGGAAGGATTGTTCGAGGCGGCGTGACTACCGCCGACGCCATGGGGCACTTCGAGTTTCCGAATCTTGCGCCGGGCAACTACTACCTGTGTGCGGCGGGAGAGCCCTGGTACAGGACAAATCGGCCGCCGGCGCTTGACCAGAAGGGCAACCCAACGGCTGAACAACCGCGATTGCCGCTGGACGTGGCATATCGGTTGACCTTCTATCCCGACACCTCGGACTCAAACGCGGCAGAACCCGTGGAGGTAAATGCGGGAGATCGAGTGGAGGCGAATTTCACGCTGCATCCAGTGCCGGCGGTGCATATTACCGTGCAGCTTCCATTGCAGGGCGGCCAACAGCGCGGCATGATCATGCCGCGATTCAGCGAGAACGTTTTTGGCACATCGGAGATGGTGCAGATGGGCGCCGTGTCCATTGCCCCGAGCGGAGACGGCGACGGGAACTCGGCCAGGACCGTGGATATTTCCGGTGTGGCTCCAGGACAATACCAGGTTGAGATTGGCTCAGCAGTCCAGCAGGCAAG
>Ga0326728_10009294_pt1 | contig 23755 bp, 22 predicted proteins | sample MB3enrmetagenome_FD_207602 | JGI IMG/M metagenome (GOLD analysis project Ga0326728, IMG submission 207602) | Lab enriched peat soil microbial communities from McLean, Ithaca, NY, United States - MB31MN | ecosystem: Environmental > Terrestrial > Soil > Wetlands > Peat | place: USA: New York... | reverse complement strand
CCAGGTACGCCTTTTCCGTCAGCGGTCCCTTGGCCTGCGCTTTGATGAATGTGTCCTGTCCGAAGTAAGGCATCTCCTTTTCGCGATTGTGCTCGTTGAACTCGATGATCTCCTCTAAGGTGTGCACCGGTGCGCCGGGGCCCAGTGCCGCGAGGTAAGAGTTCAGGTCTGCCTTGAGTTCGTACAGGAGTACTTGGAATTCGGAGTCTCCGACCTGCTCCATGGATTCGATGTCGGCCGGATCCACAATCACCGCACCCTGCCGTTTCATCTCGTCGATGGCTTGGTTCATCAATGCGTCCACTGCATCGCTTATGCCGAACGATTTGCGCACCACGCCGATCCGCGAACCGCGCAGCCCCTGCGGATCGAGGAATCTGGTGTAATCCATTAGCGCCTTCGCCTGGCTTGACCCTGTGGCCGGATCGTCGGCGTCGACTCCAGTTAGTGCGCCGAGCAAAATCGCCGCATCGGCCACCGTTCGAGCCATGGGCCCGGCCGTGTCCTGGCTATGCGCGATGGGAACGATCCCGGCGCGGCTGACCAGGCCGACGGTGGGTTTGATCCCGACAATCCCGTTGGCGTTTGCGGGGCAGACGATGGAACCATCGGTCTCAGTGCCGATAGCGAGCGCGCAGAAGTTTGCAGAAACGGCGGCGCCCGAACCGGAACTCGATCCGCACGGATTGCGGTCGAGCGCATATGGATTGCGGGTCAGTCCGCCGCGTCCGCTCCAGCCGCTGGTCGAATGATTCGACCGGATATTGGCCCATTCGCTCAGGTTGGTTTTTCCCAAAATGACGGCGCCGGCTTCGCGAAGCTTCTTCGCCACGAAAGAATCTCTTGGCGCCCGTGCTCCCACCAGCGCGAGTGAGCCGGCCGTGGTCATCATTCGGTCGCGGGTGGCAATGTTGTCTTTGATGAGCACCGGAATCCCGTGCAGCGGGCCGCGCGGGCCACGAGCTTTGCGTTCCCTGTCGAGCTCCTCGGCGATGTCGAGCGCATCGGGGTTGGTTTCAATAATGGAGTTTACTCCAGGCCCGTGCTTGTCCGCATCTTCGTTGCGCGCCAGGTATTTCTCCGCGATGGTGCGCGCTGTGAGCCAGCCCGATTGCATCGCCTGCTGAAGCCCCGCAACCGTGATTTCATCCAACTCGAATGCCTTCAAGCGTGCCTGTGCTTCTGGGGGACCGGAGGCCGCGGCCCCGGCGACCAGGGGCAGGGAAGGCAGAGCCGTTGCCACGCCGGCGAGCATTCCGGAAGTTAACAGTCTTCGCCGAGTCAGATTGGAAGGTGTGATCGTCTTATTTGTTTGCTCCAAGGTATGTCACCTCATGACCGACACCCAACAGTGTAGCGCCGACCTTTAGGCCGGCACGTCGGTGCTGACCTGAAGGTCAGCGCTGCGGCCCGAGTCTCTGATGGCCTCAATCAGTCCCTTAAGATCCTCGACTTTGGTGTGTGGATTCATAAGCGTGGTTCGGAGATAGATTCTGTTCCGCAGAGCCGTCTGCACCAGGAAATACCTTCCCGAAGCCACCACTCGTTGGCGCACTTCTGACTGATGCTCATCGAGCCTTTCCGGCGCGTTGCCGGCGTTCCTGATGCGCGGCGGGACATGGCGAAAACAGAGAATGTTGCTTTCCGGCTCCGCGGCCAGTTCGAAGTCGGGATGGGCTTTTAGCAGGGCTGCGAATTCGCGCGCCAAGTCAAACGTCTTGGCTACAAGCCCACCGACGGCCTTGGCGCCGTGGACGCGCAGAGCCAGCCAGAGCTTTATTCCCATGGTTCTCTTTGTGCACTCGAGGGTTCGAAGCGCGAGATCGAAATCCGCTTCCTCGGGACGCCGGGCGAAGAGATAGCTGGCCTCTTGCGAGAAGGCTTCATAGTTGAATCGCCGCTGGGGGAAGAGCACGGCGGTGACCAGGCTGGGAATGAAAAGCATTTTGTGCATGTCCCACACCAGCGAGGATGCCAGCTCGATACCATCCGTTAGGCTACGATACTTTTCTGAAAAAAGAGCCGAGGCGCCGTGCGAGCCGTCGATGTGGAACCACACGGCTTTTTCCCGGCAGAACTCTCCTATCTCGCGCAAGGGATCGAAGCACCCGGTCGCCGTCGTGCCGGCGCTGCCTACGACGGCAACCACCTTCTTCCCTTGCTGGATTGTCTGCCGGTACAGACGGTCGAGTGCCGAAACATCGAGCCGGAAGCAATTGTCGGTGGGAATCGTGACAATCGACTCCTCGCCCAGCCCGAGGACACCCGCCGTGCGGGCCACAGAGTAGTGTGCTTGGTCGGAAACCAGCAGAGCCAGCGGCGGTCCGGCGCGGAGTCCCTGGCGCCACGCCGCACCTTGCGTGGCGTGGTTGCGCGCAGCCAGCAGCGCCGTCAGATTCCCGAGCGATCCGCCGGAGGTCAGGACTCCATCGGCATCGTGGGACCAACCGACCGATGCGGAAAGCCAGCGTATGACTTGTCGCTCGATCTGCGTCCCAGCCTGCGCCATTTCATGGATGGCGGCGCTATTGTTCAACAGGCTCGAGATCAAGTCAGCCAGCGCGGCCACGGGCAAGACGGCGGGAAGTTGATGGCCCATGTAACCAGGATGGTGCAGGTGAATGCTCTGTCCGACGATCTGCGCCAGGCAGCGCGCGATCTCAGCCTCAGGGTCATCGGCGGAGTGCAGCGGAAGTGGGCCCTGGTACTGCTTGGCAAGTTCAATTGGAGCACAGAGCGGAAGAACCGGCAGTTGACCCGCTCGAGCGGATTCAAGATAGGCTGCCAAAGCCTCGACGACTTGGTGGCGATGGCGCCGGAACAACTCGGGGTCGTAAGGATCAGTAGACATAGCGGCAATAGTAGCAGTGGTTAGTGGCTAGTGGCTAGTTCTCAGCGGTCGGCACCGAGGCGGCAAACCATCGCCGCTAGCCACTAGCCACTAACCACCAGCCACTCTTCTGTTACAATTTCCCGCTATGAAATCACCCAATCTGAATTGGCGGTTTGTGCTGGTGCGGCCGCGGAATCCGTTGAACATAGGAGCGGCGGCGCGCGCCATGGCTAATTTTGGCTTTCGCGAATTGGTGGTGGTGTCCCCGTATGGTCCGGTGTGGCAAGAGACGCGGTCGGCGGTGGGAGCGGAGGAAGTCGTCACCTCGGCGCGCGCCGTGGAGAGCTTGGTCGATGGAATCGCGGACGCACCCTTGGTTGTTGGGACGACCGCGGGCTCCCGGCGCAACCTGGACCGGGACCTTACTCCGCTGCCGGATTTCCCTGTCTGGCTCCGGCGACGCAAAGCAAAAGGGATTGTCGCCTTGCTCTTCGGTTCCGAGAAGACCGGTCTTTCGAACCAGGACCTGAGTTTTTGCCACGCCCTGGTTCGTATCCCTACCGTCGTGGATTGTCCTTCCATGAACTTGGGACAAGCGGTGGCGGTTTGCGCATACGAGTTGTCGCGCGCCGGACTTGTGCCGGCCCGTCCCCTGCGGCCCACTGTCCACTCGTCGGATCCGGCGGGCGCTCAGTCTCTCGAGCACCTCTTCGAGCGTGCGGCGCGCGTTCTGGACCAGGTGGGCTATTTGAAACCAAAAAGCCGTGACGCCACGTTGCTGAAACTGCGCCGTCTCATGCGGGATCTCGAACTCACCAACCACGACGCCAAAATCCTGGGCGGAATCCTCGCGCAGGTGGAGTGGAGAATAGGGACTAGGGACTAGGGGCTGGGGACTAGGGAAAAGAAACACGCTATGGCATGGGTATGGACTGAAAGTTTGCGAAGGGGCCGCGCCCAAAGCATCCTCACCAGGGCCGATAAGCAGTTTGCACGCAGTTGTCTCCCCAGTCCCTAGCCCCTAGTCCCTAGCCCCAAGTCCCTAGCCCCCTGCAGTTGGACGAGCGCATCGGCGGGGGTGAAGGCGGGTCGCGTTTGCGGATCGCGCCAATTGTCGAGCATGGCGACCTGCTGCACGCAGGAAATTGTGCAGCGGGGCGCGCACGACTTTTGGGTATGATACTCGTGTTCAAGGTGGGCGCGCGTGTATTTCTCGAGTGGGATGGCAGGATATCCGCGCTGCTGCGAGCAGTAGTGCACCAGACCATCCTCGCAAACATAAAGGTAGCGGCTGCCGGCGCGGCAGCGCCACTCATTGCCCAGCCCTTGTGAAATGTTCTTCTGGAACTGATTGAAGCGGGAGTAAGACCGTTTGCCCATCTCCATGATCAGGGCAAAGAGCTGTTGCTGGCGTTCGCTGAGGGGCTCAAGCTGTCCGCCGTGGTCATGGAGAATGCCGACGGTACTCGTGAAACCGAGCTCGAGCGCCCGGCGGGCCACTTCCAGAGCGTCATCTGGGTTACGGACGCAAGTTCCCAAAACAGAATTGATATTCACCTGGAAGATCGCGTAGCGCGCCAGCAAGCGCAGCTTGCGGTCCAAAACGCGCAGGCTCTTCTTTGAAATCTCGTCGGGTATGACGTTATCAATGCTGATTTGCAGGTGGTCCAGGCCGGCGCGATTAAGGTGTTCGATGCGCTGGGGGGTCAGCAGGTAACCGTTGGTGATCAAACCGGCAATAATTCCGCGTCTGCGGATATGCTGAACTATCTCTTCCAATTCAGGGTGCAGGAGCGGCTCGCCGCCGCTGATCGTGATGATGGTTGTCCCCAGCGCTGCCAACCGGTCGACGCGGCGAAACATGGTCTCGAGCGGAAGCGGCTTTGAGACTTTGTCGAATTCGTTGCAATACGCACAGGAGAGATTGCAGCGGCGAATGGGAATCAGATGGGCGAGAACCGGATGACGGGTGGAGATTAACCCGCCGGCGATCATGCGCCACTCTCGGAGGCGCGTGTTCCAGAAGCGTATTGTCCGGCGAAAACTAAGCTGGTCCATTCGGGTCAAGCCCCGCTGTCACTTTCCAGCAGCCTGTCGAGTAAGGCCCCTGAAAACCCCGCGGGCACGAGGTGAATCTTAACCGTACCTGAAAGTCCAAGAGGTGACAATCCACATACTATGAACGGTCGAAAATTATGATTGAATTGCGCATTCTGGCGGTTCAATGAGCGTAGCTTAGATCTTTGTAGGCTCAACATAAACAGCTTGCTCGTGGTGACTGGCCGGAGTATGCTATCGTGTTCTCGGAACTTGGCCAGGCGCCAGATTTGAGAACCTGGCCGGAGTTTGGCAGAACCCTCGCACGTTGCACCGAACCCTAATGTGCAATCCGATTTCTTGGAGTAAACATTGAAAGCGATACCTGTTACACGAGCTGCTCGCATGATTGCCCGAGGCACGTGGAGTTTCTGCACCAATCGGCCTTTGGTGGTTTCATTTGAGTTAACTCATTCCTGCACGGCCAATTGTAAGCATTGCGACAAGGGGGGGATGAAACCCGACCCGGCGGGACTGCTTCGCGCGGAGGATTACGCGGAACTCCGCAGCACTCTCAAACCCATGGCGGTGCAACTCTCCGGCGGGGAACCCTTACTGCGTAGGGATCTCGAGGAGATTATCCGAGCCGTGAAGGAACCGAGTGGCCTGCCATACACCATTCTGGTGACGAACGGACGGTTGCTAACGGAAGAGAAGTATCTGGCTTTGCGCCCCCTGGGCATCAACCAGATTTCCATCTCGCTCGATTTCCCCGATTCCAGGCACGATGAATTCCGCCGCTCACCCGGGCTTTACGCTCACCTCGAAAAACTGGTTCCGACGCTTGCCCGCCACGGCTACGACGACGTGGCGCTGAACACGGCTATCACTCGCGAAAACCTTCCCGCACTCGTGGGGATCTATGAACGCGCCAAGGAGTGGGGCGTTTCCATCTCCTATAGCGCTTACACGCCCCTGCGCACCGGGAGCATGGATCATTACATTCAGTCGGCGGAGGACCTGGCGCTGCTGCGCAAGACACTCGATCAGCTCCTGGATCTGAACTCCGGAAATGGCCGCATTGCCAACTCGCCCTGGACGCTTTCGGGCATCCACGATTTCTTCCGCGACGGAACCGTGCCGGGCTGCAATGCGGGGCGAAGGTTTATGGTAGTCACGCCGACGGGCGGGCTGCGTCCGTGTTCGATGTTCGAGAACGAGTATACGTCGCAGAAGGCTATGGTGAGAGAGTTTGTCCCCACCAACCACTGCGGTGGATGCTACGTCTCCATCCGCTCCTACCTCGACGCCTCGTTTTGGACGCTCCTCAAAGATAATGTCAGCACCCGCGTCTTTACGCGCAACGGTCACGCGGACAAGTGCTGAGCTCAGGCCCCGAAGGGGCCTCCCGTGAGTAGCCGCAGGTTTCAACCTGCGGAAACCATTCGAAACGAACTGCATCAACCCCGGAGGGGTTGACCTTCACTTCGGCCCCTTCAGGGCCGAGCGGAGATTTGGTTCATGGGTCCGCGGGTTTCACCCACGGCTACTCATGGTTTGCCCCTACGGGGCAAGGCTCGCGGGCCGGTCGTCCCGCCAACTGCCGAACGCAAATCCCACCGATCTCAGCCGGCCTTTCCCACTTTCGATGCCTCGCTGACTTCGGCAAGTCGGCCCGTGGCGACATCGTAGATATACCCATAGACAGGGATGTGCTTCGGGACCAGAGGATGGACTTTGATCCGCGCCACATCGGCAACCACACTGCGAGCCTGGTCGCGTATCGTTAGCCACTCGATGAAATGGCCTTCGTAGGAACCAGGCCCTTTCCCCACGTCCTTCCATTTGCCTCCCTCGAGCTGCGCGGTCTCGAGGCTGTGTTCCAGCAGGCCGCTCATGATCTGGTTGGTGAAGGCCAACATCCCGCAGTCGGTGTGATGAATTACAGACCACTCCCGCGTGCCAAGAAGCTTGTGGGATATGACCAGCGACCGAATTGCATCATCGCTGGCCCGTCCGCCGGCATTGCGGATCACGTGGGCGTCGCCTTCGCTCAGGCCGGCAAAGCGCGCCGGATCCAGGCGCGCGTCCATGCAGGTCAGGATGGCAAACCGCCGTGCCGGCGGCATGGCCAGCTTGCCTTTATCGCCAAAGGCTTTCGCGTAAGCCTCATTGGCGGCGAGAACTTGCGTCAGAACATCGCTCATATTCTCTCCCCTCGCTATGGAATTATCGAAGCACGGCAGTCCGGGCCCCCTGGTTCTTGGGGTCCGTGGTTCATGCTTAGGTCAGCGAGACAAACTCTTTTGCTCGCCACTCGTCACTGTTTTAGATACTTCTCGATTGCTGCTGCCACCTCGGAAGAATCCGGCTTGACGGGCGATTCGAAGCGCGCCACAACGTTCCCGTTACGATCGACCAGGAACTTGGTGAAATTCCATCTGATATCGCCGGTAAGGCTGGGGTTCGCCTGCTTGGTCAGATATTGATAGAGGGGAGTACAGTCATCGCCTTTCACTGAGACCTTGGCGAACATGGGAAACGAGACGCTGTACTTGGTCGAGCAGAAGTTCTTAATTTCGGCATTCGTGCCCGGTTCCTGGCCGCCGAAATTGTTGGCGGGGAAACCCAGGATCACAAAGCCCTGGTCCTTGTATTTTTCATAGATCGATTCCAGCGCCGAATATTGCGGCGTGAAACCGCAGCGGCTGGCGACGTTCACCAAGAGAACGACCTTGCCCTTGTAATTCGCGAGCGAAGTGGGCTTGCCATCGATGGACGGGAGGGTGAAATTGTAGACGCTTTCGGCCGCAAACAAAGCTGCTGAGATCGACATCATCGCCACCAGAAGTGTGAGAACCGGGCGTACACGTAGACGCCGAATGTCCATAGTGTTTACTCCTTTTGTTGTATTCTGCCCTGACCCCGAGCCAATCATGCGGCCGGGGTGAATCTCTATGATAACCCAGTAAACCAGCCGTGAGCAACGAGGTCGCACGAATAAAAGCAGATCCTTCGCTTCGCTCAGGATGACGTGTCATTCTGAGCGAAGCGAAGGATCTGCTTTTGGTTGCGGCTTAGCCGCGCTGTGCTACTGGATAAGGTACAATCGGAGTATGAAGACTTGGTTTGCTTTCGGAAAGAACGGCCTTAGCCTGGAATTGCCGCGGGGATTTCATTATCAGGTGCTGGAGGCGCGCTCGGCTGTCCCGCTGGCGCATTCGGCAGGGGCGATCGAGAGTGCCCTCGACCATCCTGTTGCGGTCCCTTCCCTCAAAGAACTCGCAGCGGGGAAAAAGTCAGCAGCGATTTCGGTTTGTGACATCACCCGTCCCGCGCCGAACCGGGAAGTCTTGCCACCTCTCCTGGCCAGGTTGGAGGCGGCAGGGATTGCGCGCGAGAGCATAACAATCTTGATCGCCACGGGCCTGCACCGTCCGGCAACTGAGGCGGAGATCAGGGAGATTTGCGGGGAGCAGGTGGCGGGGAAGTATCGCATCGCCAGCCACCGGGCGCGCGAGCTCGACGAGCACGGTTTCCTGGGTGAGACCGCATCGGGAACGCCTGTTTATATTGACGAGCGATTCCTTTCTGCCGACCTCCGCATCACCTTGGGGTTTATCGAACCTCACCTGATGCTGGGTTATTCGGGCGGAAGGAAGCTGGTCGCACCGGGCCTCGCCGGCGAAAGGACGATCAAGGCTCTGCACAGCCCGAAATTCATGCGAGACGCGCGCGCCGTTGAAGGGTCGATTGAAGACAACCCTCTGCACCGCGAGCTTCTGGAAATCGCACGCATGGCACGGCACGACTTCCTGGTGGACGTGGCATTGGCGCGTGGGAACGGCCAGCGCCCCATTGCGGCAGTGTTTGCAGGAGAGCCGGTAGCGGCCCATCGCCAGGGAGTGAAATTCGTTTCGCAGGTGATGCTTGAGACTCTGGACGAGCCGGCAGACGCAGTCATTACCACCTCCGCCGGCTACCCGCTGGATCTTACGTTTTACCAAGCCATCAAGGGAATCACCGCTGCCTCGCACATCGTGAAGCCGGGCGGCAAAATCCTGCTGCTGGCGGAATGCGCGGAAGGGGTCGGCGGCGCTGAATTCGCTCAGATGCTGGCCAGCCAACCCTCCGACCGCGCCTTCATGGCTGAGATTGCTGGCGCGGCCGTGGTTGTGGACCAGTGGCAGCTCGAAAAGCTCGCGCTCGTGACCGCCAAGGCAGAAGTGCTTTTCTACGTCCCTGGACTGCCCGGCCAGTATCATACATCGCTGTGGGGGAAAGCCTACGACACGGCTGAGACTTCCATTGGCGCACTCACTTCATCCCTCCCGCGCGGCGCGCACATCGCGGTGATTCCGGAAGGGCCGTACGTCCTCGCGCAGGTCGGACAGGCAGTGGGCAGGTAGGCAGGAAGGGTAAAGGCTAAAGGTTAAAGGGTAAACCGTCTTCAGCCTTTAACCTTTAGCCTTTACCCTTTACACTTTCCTAGTTCATCTTCACGATCTTTGCCCCTGCGGAAGGCGGAATCTCGAAAGTGGACGGGGGGAATTTCAGGTTCACCTTAATTGAGGTGTAACGGGCAATCATATAGTCGCCGCCCGGCTCGAAGAACTGCTGTTGTGCCGGCATCCAGGAATCTTCGCTGACCCACATCTGGATTTTGCTAAGTTGAGCGGCGATGCTTTGCTTGCGTGGTATCAGTTCGAGCACTGCGGTAGTGTCGCCACCGAGTTCCTCTTCCTTCAAGTACTTCACGTTGTAGCTTCTCGTCAAATCTCCTGATTCCGCTCCGAAGCCCAGCAGCAAGAATTCCTCGACCAGTCCGGTCTTCTGTTCAAGGTTGTATTCCTGAATCTGATTGATGTTCGGAAGGTAGATCTGCGCCCTATTCTTCTTGAACAGGACGACCTTAGACTCGGGTTGCTGCATCTCGATCCGGATCTCCTCCCCCTTTCCCTTGCTGCCCTTACGGAAAAAGAGGCGGCCTTGCTCCGTAGACTTGTCATTGACGAGCACTGTCACCTTGGTGTACTCGAGGTTGGCGGTTAGGCTCCTTAAGCGTTTGCCGGCATCGTCCATGCGCGACAAGATCTCGGAGAGATCGGGGGGGATCTTCCCCTTGCGGGGAAAGGGCGCGTCCGCACCGACGCACAGAGGCGCCAAAAGCACGGCGACGAAGATCAGCGACACGAGAGTCAGTTTGAGACGCAAGAGCATCCTCCCCCTTCCATTGTAGAGGGAGCGGCGCGAAAAGGCTAGTGAGGAGGAAGCAGTGACGAGTGACAAGTGATGAGTGACGAGCGGGAGTTAGAAAACAGACCAAGCGCTGACGAGAAACGAAGGGCGGGATTGCGGGATACCCTTCCGGGCTTTTTGTCCATCCCTCCACCGCCGCCTGGCTTCCCCAGTTCCGGCAGCTAGCCCCCTTTGTCCTCTAGCTCCTGCTCCTCACTCATCACTTGTCACTTCTGTTCACCAGCACCGTGTAGCCGAGCACGACTTTGTTCTTATCGGTGATGGGAACGATCGATTGGACGGTGAAAGGCTCGTGCAATTGCCGGGTGAGGATGATCTGAATGGCGTCCTCAGGCGTAGTTCCGGTGAACGATTCCACCAATCTCGCGTCAACCAGGTAGCGCCATCCCTGCTTTCCGTGCCCCATCTCGACAAACCCTTGTTGGTGCCGAAGGTCCGTCAACTCCAGAGTGGGACGATCGTTAAACCAGCTACGCGGCGAGAGCAAAATAAACGCCAGAATGGCCAGGCACATCAGGTCGTACTGCAAGGTCCCCCGCTCGTACGCCCAGAAGATGGTACGTTTGATGCCGAGCTTGATTTTCTCCACTATCATTCGGCCGCCACCACGGAGCGCATTGTCCTGAGATTGCGGCAAGGAGGGATTCCGGATTTCCGGGCTGTGATCCATGGTTGAAGAGTCAATCGGAAACTATGCGGCCATCCCGCATGTGAATGGTCCGGTCCGCCACCGCGGCGGCCTCGGGGTTATGGGTAATCATCAAAACTGTTTGTCCAAAGGTCTTATTGAGGCCGCGAATCATATTCAGAACCGTCTGCGAGTTCTCTGTGTCCAGATTCCCGGTGGGCTCGTCCGCCAGGAGCAGCTTGGGATCGCAGATGACGGCGCGAGCGATGGCCACGCGTTGTTGTTCACCGCCCGAAAGCGCATAGGGGCGATGATCGAGTTTGTCCTGAATCCCGAGCATCTCCACCACAGTCTGAAAGCGGTGCGGATTAAAACCGTTTCCCTGGATGTACTGCGCGATGGCGATGTTGTTGCGCGCTGACAACGTGGGCAGCAGATTGAAACGCTGGAATACGAAGCCGATTTTATGCCGCCGGAAGCGTGTACGGTCGGCATCCGTCATGTTTTTGAAGTCGTTGCCATCCACCAGCACCTGCCCGCTGGTGGGGTTGGTCAAACCGCCCAGGATGTGAAGAAAGGTGGACTTCCCGCATCCGGAAGGCCCCACCACGGCCACGAACTCGCCTTCATGGACAATGCAATCCACGCCCCGCAGCGCTTCCACCGCGACTTTACCGACGCGGTAGACTTTCTTCAGGTCGTGAGTTTCAATGATCGGTTCCATTTACTCGTACGCCAGAGCGTCCACAGGGTCAAGCTGAGCCGCGCGCATCGCGGGGTAGAACGCCCCAAGCAAGCTTCCAGCTATCGCCAGAACCGCAGCGTATACTGCCCACAGCACGGTCAGTTCGATCACGAGGGTAGGGAAGTTCGCCAGAATGATCTTGCGGATTATGGCCGCGAATCCGTACCCGGCCAAGATCCCGACCGCGCTGAGGAGGCTTGCCTCTCGCAGAATCACTGCAATGATATACGCTTTTGATGCGCCAAGCGATTTCAAAATCCCGATCTCGCGGGTTCGTTCCGTGATGGTTGTGTACATCGAGAGGAATATAACCAGAAATCCGATCCCCACCGCGATGATGATGATGACCGTAGTAAAAACATTCAGGCCCGGTAGATTATTGGATGTCATCAATGACATCCATTCCTTCACGGCAGTGATATTATATTTGGGAAGGAGTTGTCGAATGGCATCAACAACAGCGTTGGTATAGGCGGGCTCGGTGCACTTGACCCAGAAGATTGTGGCTTTGTCCTGGACTTGCAAAAGGTCCTCTGCGGTTTGCAGGGGAATAAAGAGCCGCGCGCCTTTGCCGTGTTCGACGATCCCGCACACGTTGAACTGGTGGTTCAGCAAGGTCACCGTTTGCCCAACCTTGATATGGTTCGACTTGGCATATAAATCGTCCACAAGCAGGTCATTCGGTTTTGTGAACGGTCCACCGTGATGGTAGGCAAAGCCGCCCGAAACACGGTTAAAGCTGTCCACGTCTATGCCGTAGACCATACTCAACGCTCCCGTGTTGAAGAGAATCAGCGTCGGGGCCACGGCCAGCACATGAGGGACTTGCTCGAGCCGGTCTCCCATCTTCAGTGGCATGGGTGACTGCGAAAAAGCGAGAAGGAACGAAGATCCGGAGGGTTGCACCATGACGTCAGCGCCCACCCCTTCCTGCCGCCGGGCTGAGTCATTCACCAAGCCATGCGCGAGCCCCACGAAGAGCATCACCATGGCCACTTCCATGGCCACTGCCAAGGCGCTCAATGCCGTGCGGACGGGCCGGTACAGGATGTTGGAGACGATAAGCTTATTGACCACTCGGCTTCTCCTCCTTCGCGTCCAGATTAATCGTTTCCGTGTCCGGAGGTTGTGTGAGGACGAATTTCTCAGGATCAATTGGCTGGTTGAAAGTGGCCTTCAAAATAGTGATCGCCAAGCGGTAATCTTCGATCGGCCTGACCACCTCGATGTGGGAAGGATAGGTAACACCTTGAAAATCCTGATAATCGGAGTAGCGCACGTCCTCAACATAAAGGCCTTGCGCCTCGTAGAACTGTATGCGCGCCAACTGGAGATCGGCGCGGTCGAACCAGGCCCTACGCTTCAGGTGTAGCTCCCCGCCTTCCATCTCCTCTGCGATTATGACGACATAGTATCGATGCCCGGCCTCCTGCGCCTCCTCCAGCAACCGCTTTTCAGTGGAAGGATCAACGGGGGGGATCAGCAAGGCTTCCAGAATGTGCTGGGGTCGTAGATTCTCCAGGGAGTTTTTGGAAGGACGCCGGAATGCCGTCTTCCCCACGACGAATTTCTGGAGGGGTGGAATGTACAAACGGAACTCCTCCCCGTTGGAAACCATGTCAAAAATGTCGGTCCGTACCACCGGGGCCTGGCCCTGCATGCGAATCATGGCCGGGCTTTGGATCAGGATGAAGCCTCTGACGTCGTGGTACTCCTTGATAACGCCGGAATAGATTGAACCGGTCGTGGGCTCGAGGTCCACCGTCATCGTCATACTCCGAACGCTTTGACTTAAAGCATTGAGCTTGGTGACGAGTTCGGCAAGCGACGCTACGCGCGGTGGGGCCACAACTTGCGAACGGGGAATATGCCTCACTCGCCGCACTATGCATCCTGGAATCAGCAAAAGTGCTGCGGCGGTCGCCAGCAGGACCAAGAACTTTCTGAATGTAGTCAGATGTACACTCCGTAAAGCGGGACCCGGTCAATCTAACAAACGGCTTAATGCCTGTCAATGTTCCGGACCCTTTGCAATGTCTGAACTTCCCGTGGCACGGGCATTCCTACGCTGTGCTCAGGACAGGCTCTGCCCGTGCACAGTCACGGCCAAGATGGCCGTGCCACCACCACATCACGGCACCTTCAACGAACCGACCACGTCAGAGAGGTGAAGCCGCTTTCTCTGGCAATAGTCGCGCAGGCCTTGCACAATGCGAATCGAAGCGCCCGGATCGTAGAAATTCGCCGTGCCCACTTGCACCGCCCGAGCGCCGGCGATTAAAAACTCGAGGGCGTCCTCGCCGGTGGAGATACCTCCCAGTCCAATGATGGGGATTTTCACGGCCCGAGCGGCCTGATAGACCATGCGCAAGGCCACCGGCTTGATAGACGGGCCGGATAACCCCCCGGTTACATTCCAGAGCCGAGGCGTGCGCGTCTCGATATCGATAGCCATTCCGACCAGGGTGTTGACCAGGGACAGGGCGTCGGCCCCGGCCGCCTCGGCGGCCCGCGCAAACACCGTAATATCAGTAACATTGGGGGATAGCTTGACGATAAGGGGAAAACGAGCCGCCTTCTTGCACGCCGACACCACTTCTTCCGTCAGCTTCGGGTCGCTGCCGTAGACAATGCCGCCGCAGCGCGTATTGGGGCACGAGATGTTAAGTTCGTAGGCGGAGACGCCATCGCCTGCGTTGAGGATCTCAACACAGCGAACATAATCCTCGGTGGAGTAAGCGAAGACGTTGACGATGCACCGGGCCTTCAAAGTTCGCAAGAACGGGAGCTTCTCGGTCAGGAAACGCTTTGCGCCAACGTTCTGAAGCCCGATGGCGTTGAGCATTCCTGATTCGCTCTCGTAGATGCGCGGTGAGGGGTTCCCTTCCATCGGCTCCGGCGATATTCCCTTCACGACGATGGCCCCTAACTCGTTCAAATCAATGAGCGAGGCGAATTCCTTGCCGTATCCAAAAGTGCCGCTTGCCGTCCAGACCGGATTCTGGAACCGTATTCCGGCGATTTCGGTTTCGATTTGCGGCTCGAATTGCCCGACAACCGCAGCAGATGCCAGGCCGTCGTTCGTCGACAATTCGCGCCTTAAGTGCCTTGTGGACATAAGAGCATCACTCGGCTGAGGAAAAGCAATTCAAATGGCAAAAGGCAAAGGTCAAATGGCAAATGGTTTGTGATTTGAAAAGTGACAAATTGTAAACCTTTTGAACTTTGCCATTTGCTCTTTGAGATCGCTCTTCCAGCCACCTGCCCACCGCCGACCTCCCATCTGCCGATCTGCCCACCTGCCGACCTGCCTACTGCCAAACGACTTTGTCCGCCCAGAAGACCGGGCCCTCGGTGCAGACGCGTTGGTAGGCCTCGTGTCCGGAGCCGTGGACGCGGATGCAGCAGCCCAGGCACACGCCGAGGCCGCATCCCATGCGGTTCTCCATCGAGACCAGGCACGGATGGCCATATTTTCCTGCCAGTTGCACGGTGGCGCGTAACATGGCCCAAGGCCCACAGACCATCAGCAGACACTTTTTGTCCGAATGGCGCTCCAGGTAATCCTCGAGCGGCCGGGTCACATAGCCGCGGTAGCCCGCCGACCCGTCCTCGGTGGCGAGCAGGCTCCCCCGCACCAAGGGCTTGAAATCCTCGACCGCGACCAAGTCCGCTTTGCTACGCCCGCCCATAAAAAGGCGCTGGCGAAAACCCGCCTCCGCCAATCGCTTCGCCGGCAGGAGCAGGGCGGCAATCCCAATTCCTCCCGCCACTTGGAGAACCTCATCCGCCTCGTGCGCGCGCGGCAGATACTCCTCTTCAAAAAAACCATGGCCGAGCGGCGCCAGCAGTCCGACCTTGTCCCCGGGCTTGAGTTCGGCCATAAGGCGGGTGCCGTGGCCCACAACCTTGTAGAGGAATTGCATGATCCTCGGCGAATCCGTCAGTTGACGGACACGCTTGCCGGCCAAATTCGCGCCCTTCAAATCATAGATGCTCATCGGACGCCGCAGGAGTACATCTGATCGGCCAAGAATTCGCAGCATGGCAAACTGGCCGGGACGGGCGCTCTGAGCCTGGCGGGGAGATTCAACACTCAACAGAAAATGGCTGCCGCTGAGGGGACGGTTTTCGGTGACGGGCACAACTTCGTCGTACATCGTTTTCATTTTAACAGAATCCCACATTTCCTTGATGTGTCGGCTGGATTACCGAACAAAGACCAGGGCGAGATTCCTCGCTTCGCTCGGAATGACAGCCTGAAAGATGCCGGACATGCGGGGCTGCCGTGAATGTCCGGCGCTCGCCTAGCCGACTTGTTGTCGTTTTCGCCGACACCTTTTCGGCTCGGTGGCTTGGCTTCGTTTTGTGCTAAAGGGGGCATTTTTGCTTGTTTTGAGGCGAATTTGCGTCACTCAGTGCGCAAAGGACTGCCAATTTAGTAACCTTCGAGAATGATATCTCGTTTGATTTCAAACACTTCTTGGCTTTCTCGCCGCTTAAATAGAATAACTCCTTTGTTTTCAATTACTTCTTAGCTTCGTTTCGATTGGCTTCCTGTGTTTTCAGGAATATACTGGCTTCGTTCGTACTTTTTTTGTATTTTCCGCCAGTCCCTGCCTGCTCGTTTCGCTGCCAACGTTCCGCACTCCTCTCGCCTCCGGGCATCGGACTCTCCCTCTGCGACGAATCGTCCCTATTGACCATCACGGTAGGCTATCACAGGTGGGCCGGCTTGTCAAGTGAAAAATGCAAAAAAAGCGTTCGAGGTGGCGTTGCGCAGGCGGGATGAGATTTGCTAGACTGGGTGCATAGACTTTATGTCAGGTGGAGGCCCCGGTTTTTCTCCTGGGTCCATCCGGATTGTTGGCGACACACGGAGGTTTCTATGGCTGGAAACAAGAATCCTTGGCGTGACATTTATTCCCCCGCAGAGTGGGCGCACATTCAGGCCAATGCCGCCCTGGCTGCGGCGCGCGCCAATCCCGTGCTCGGCGGGGCCAGAGCGGCGGCACGCCCCGGGGGAGGCGGATGGACTGTCGGCTCTACAGGCGGCCTGGTGAACACCCCCGCCATGGCATTGCAACAAATCACAAATCAGATCACTGCCTATGACGGCATTGCCAAGGACGACTTCACGAAGTTTGACGAAAGGATTCAGAAGCTGAAGTTCATCAGCATCTTGTGCGGAAAGTACATTCAGCTCCTTGGCCCTACGCACGTGCTCGCGATGAAAGCAGCCGCGAAGCAGCTTAACAACCAACTTGACCTGTGGGTCCGCTCTCTCGGCAAACGGGCCATAAAGAAGGCTGACTACCTGGCTACCATGAAGGAGTGGCACAAAACCGCCAAAGCCAAGTACAAAGACCGGCTGCAGCTTTCCATGTTCCTGCGGGGGCTTGCCGGCGACAACACGCGGGACGGAGGCGAAAAACTGCACGCAACTCCTTACGCAACGATCGAGAAGATCGATCCCTTTCACCGCCAGACCTTCGTTTTTTTTGACCCGGCCGATCCCACCCAGGACAACAGCGTCAACAAGATGGGGGATGCCTTTCTCGACTACATCGTAGGACAACCTGCGTCCAACCCGGTCAGGGCGAGCAACGCTAACGCCAGTTTCTACGAGTGGCTGGAATATCACCCGTTCTGCGTCGGAACGCCGGTAGTAACGGCCGGGGCTGATCAATTCAAGGACCCCAATACAATATCGTATGAGGGTCAGGACTTGGCTTATATCTACATGCAGGACGCCAGGATGGAGTACACGCGGATTATGACCGGGGGAGGCGTCCGGGCGCTCCTAAAGACCGCGAATTTTGGCCGCAGCGGCAAAGGTCCTGCCGGGTCCGTGGCATTCGTGTGGGACGCGGATTGCCACCTCTGGGCCCACGAGCACGGAGTGGACGGATTCATCCATGCCTCCGCCAAACAGGGCAAGAAGATCCGCTGTTCCGGGATGCTGCTCGCCAACAATGGATTAGCGCAAATCATCACAAACCAGAGCGGCCATTACGCGCCGAATGCGCAGAGCATCTACTACTTCGTGACCTGGCTTCGGCAACGCAACTGCCTGCACGCCAACGCCAGAGTGGAAATGGAGCACGACCAGGCACTCGCCGACGGCACGTACAAAGCGGCCGAATTCATCACCTGGGCCACACCCAGGTATCCTGCCCCCGGGGCCTTGCAGTACCATGTGTGATTGGCCCTCTCAATTCACCATGGAGTGCGGTAGCGGAGCTGCCGCCTTGGAAGCCTACGGAAACGGCGGTATCCGGTGCGACCGCACTCCAGGCCCTGCCCATATCTCCAAGTTACCCCATTCCCGGTCGATTTCTGGCCAAGATGGTCAGGCCACTTCAATCTGAGACACCGCCCGATTCCTGCTACCGGGCCTCGGGGATGTTGTGTGGGATGATTGGAGATTGGAAATTGAAGAATTACTTTGTGGAGGCGTGGCCGTTGCCGCCCTAGCCCTGGATGAAGCGCTCGACGGTTGCCTGAAGGGACCTGAGTCCGGCCTCTATGACGGATAGCTGATCGGCATTGGCGCGGATCACTGCCCACACCTCTGCGCGTTCGTTCTCGAAGCGCTTGTCGGACTGACGCCGGAGTTCTTCAGCAACAATCTGGCTGTCGCTGACCTCTGCCAACTGCCGTTCGATCTTCTCGAATCGTTCTTCGGGTGTCATACGGCAAACCTCCCTGCGAGTTTGATTATCCGTGATGGGCACCGGAAAAGCAAGGCTGGGGGGCGTGGCTGCCAATCAGACCAGTTTTTCGAGCTTGGCGAGTTCAGCCTGGTTCTTGGGGGCAGACTTGGCAGCAAGATTCCGCCTGGTCATATACCTGATTCCTCCCCGTTTTGCGAAAGTGACAGGTTTTGTCCTACAATGCTTCGATTGTAGGTACTTTTGACGTGTTATTGCTGCGCGCACTCATTATCCTCGGGCTGATCGGGCTGAACGCGTTTTTCGCCGCCACCGAATATGCGCTTCTCAGCGTACGGCGGACGCGCATCGAGCAACTGGCGCGAGACGGTGATCCACGAGCGCGTCTGGTTCAGAAGTTGCTGGCGGACATCGGCTCGCTGATTTCGGGGACACAGCTCGGTGTGACTGTGGTCAGCCTGCTGCTGGGCTGGCTGGGCGAGGGGTTTATAGCCCGGACCCTGCAGCCTTTGCTGGATCTGGGACTGCACGGGCACGCCTCCGCGGTGCTGGTCCACTCGCTGGCGGGAGCTGTCGCCTTTGTGCTCATCACGGTTCTTCTCATGGTGCTGGGAGAACTGGTCCCGAAAGCGGTGGCGTATGATCATGCGGAGATGGTTTCTCTGGTGGTCGCGCGGCCGATGCTGGGGTTCTTGAGGCTCAGCCGCTACGCCGTGGCAGCCCTGGTGGGAATGGCGAACGGTGTTTTGGACGCCCTTGGCCGCGCTCCGTTGCGGGGCTACCGGCCGGTGCATACGCCGGAAGAAGTGAAGCTCATCGTCTCGTCGATCCGCAAGCACGGCCTGCTTCGGGAAGAACAGGAGGATATCATCCACACGGTCTTCGACCTGGATTTCATTCTGGTGAAGGAGATCATGATTCCCTGGACCAGGATCACCTGCCTGCCGGTTACGCAGGACCTGCGGAGCCTGCTGGAGCGCATCGTCAAAGACCAGCACTCGCGCCTGCCGATTTACGAGGGATCTCCAGACCACGTGGTCGGCATCCTTTACACCAAGGACCTGCTGAGGGTTGTGTCTGAGCGGCTGAAGAGCGGCGTGTCGCTTCAGTCGCCGATGGACTTGCGCCCGATTCTTCGCCAGCCCATGATCGTCCCGGAGTCGAAGCCGCTCAGCCAGGTCCTCGAGGATGCGCGGCAGCAGCATTCTCACCTGGCCCTGGTGGTGGATGAATTCGGAACTTATGTGGGCTTGGTGACGGTGGAGGATGTTCTCGAGCAACTGGTGGGCGAAATCCGGGATGAATACGACCAGGATGAGCAGGCGATCCACCAGGTGAGCGGCAACGTCCTGGTCATGGACGCTTCGATTAACCTCCGTGACCTGGCGAATGATTACGAGATCGTGCTGCCGCGCGGCGCGGGATATGAAACCTTGGCTGGATTTGTTCTGTCCTTCCTGGGCACGGTCCCCAAGGGCGGAGAGAGCATCGTCTACGAAGACCGGCGCTATACGGTGACGGAGATGGATGGCCGGCGGATTGCGAAGGTCAAAATTGAGAAGCTGCCCATCGTCGCACCTCCGGCCAAGCCGGCTGCTGGAGTACGCAGCACATAGCGTCATGCAACGCAAGTTCGTCGATTAAGCCGGGTCATGCACCTCAGCCCCGAAGGGGCGACAGAGAGTAGCCCAGGGCGCAGGAAGGTGTGAAAAAATCGCCGGCGCAAGAGGTAGCGGCGGGTTTACCCCGCCATATCTTCTGTGTTTCCAGAACCGCGATGGCGGGATAAACCCGCCGCTACGATTGTTTCACAGCTTCCAAGCCCTGGGAAAAGGAGGGCCTTACGAACCCTCGGCTCGCGCCGTGGGCTACTCGCTGCCGCCCGCTCCGCGGGCTGGCTCAACAAATCTAACCACGGAGGTTCTAATGCCACTAAACGTCGGAGACCTGGCGCCTGACTTCAAGCTCAGCTCGAACACCGGCGCCACGCAGGGTGAGTTTCAGCTTTCCGCCCATCGGGGCAAGAATGTGGTGATCGCTTTTTACGCGCTCGACTTTACCCCGGTTTGACAGAACGAGTTGTCAGCATTCCAGGCGGACCTCGCCCGCTTTGCTGACTTGAACGCCCAGGTCGTGGGCGTCTGCACGGACACCGTTTTCTGCCATATCGCTTTCCAGAAGCACTTGGGCGGCCTCAAATACCCTTTGGCGACGGATCGCTGGCCTTATGCCAAGACGGCCGCGGATTACGGCATCTTTCCCCCCACGAAACATTCAGTGCCTTTCTTCAACGATCGGGCGGTGTTCATCGTGGACAAGCAGGGCAAGATCGCCTGGGTGAAAATCTACGAGCTGAGGGAACAGCCGGGTAACCGCGAGATGCTTGAGGCGCTGAAGAAATTGAGTTGACCACTTTCATGAAAATACCCTCTCCCCCTTGGGGGACATCGGCGCCAGTTCAAGACACGAAGACTGCCTTTTAGCCACGGCAGTGGCGCAATCATGTAGCCCACGGCGCAAACCGTGGGATGCGTTGAGAGCCAAGAGCTTCTCAGCCCCTTCAGGGGCGACATCGATCCCAAATGGGTTCGTGTCACGTTTTTCGGCGGACGGATGTCGCCCCTGGCGGGGCTCAGAAACTCACTAAGACACCCATTTCCCCCACGGCTTGCGCCATGGGCTAAATGACTCCGCCCGCTACGCGGGCTTACAGGCGACCCGGCGCCGCAAGGTCGTTTGATGGAACTTCGCCTTTTGGCGTCGCGTACATCGTGGTAGTGGGAGGTGAAAATGCAAACGAGGCGATGGAATCGTGTGGCTGGCCGGCAAACCAGGCGAAGGCAGGGCGTGCCTTTTAGCGCTGCTCTGTTTGGGCTGATTCTTCTGGCTGCGTTGCCCTTGGGGGCGCAAGACAAAAAAGGTTCGGGCAAAACCGATTCCGACATGGACCAGGAAGGTTTCGGAATTGTCGCCAGCAAGCGGGCTGGTGCGAAGGACGTGGGCTTGCCGATGTACCCGGGAGCGCGGGAACACAAGGACAAGTCCGAAGACAGTCCGGCAGTCAAGTTTGGTTTGTGGGGCGGGAACTCGGGGTTCAAGCTGGCCGTGGTGAAGCTCGAGTCGAACGACGGCCCCGAAAAAGTCGCCGCGTTCTATCGTAAGGCGCTGGCGAAGTACGGTAAGGTGTTGGATTGCAGGGGCTCATCGAAAGTAACAATTGCGGACAATAAAGGAAGTTCCTCCGATGAGCTTGGCTGCGACGACGACCAGCCTGAAGACGGGGAACTCGTGCTGAAGGTCGGCACAAAGCAGGAACAACACGTGGTGGGAATCAAGAGCAGCGGCGGCCTCACGCTTTTTCAATTGGTCTACGTCATGACGCGAGGGTCCGATACCAAGTAGTAATCCACACCTCGGGCGCTTTGGAGTGCGGCAGCTTGCTGCCGCTTTTGCTTAGGCCGGCTTGCTGACCGGGATTTGGGACCCGAACGAAGGGGCGCGAGCAAGCTCGCGCCGGGGAAAGCGGCAGCAAGCTGCCGCACTCCAAAGCCTCGCCCTTCCTGGGCATGGCGAGAAATCCCAACTAGTGGAGGAAGATGATGAACGCCGGGGTGCCGACCGGGGTGTAGTGGCCGGTGAAGTTCAGGCTGCCGGTCTCCCGATCGACGCGGAAGGTCGTGATGGCGTCGCTCCTCTGATTGCAGACGTAGAGGAAATTTCCTGTGGGGTCGATGTTGAAGCTGCGCGGGTAATCACCCCGAGTCCAGGCTTCACTCACCCAGGTCAGGGCACCTTCCGGTCCAATGGAAAAGATGGCGATGGTGTCGTGAAGCCGGTTGGCGGCGTAAACGAACTTGCCGTCGGACGAGACCAGGACTTCCGAAGTGAAATTGGTTCCCGCAAAGCGTTTGGGCAAGGTCGAGAGGGTTTGCTTCGCGGTCAACGTTCCGCGTGTGGCGTCGAAGTCATACACCACCATTGTGGAGGCCTCTTCTTGCAGCGAATACATCCACCGATGATTGGGGTGAAAGGCGAAGTGGCGCGGCCCGTCCCCGGGCGGCAGTGAAACCGAGGCGGGATCATTGGCGGTGAGCGTGCCTTTCTCGGCATCGAACTTCCAAATCATGATCTGGTCCAACCCCAGATCGTTGACCAGAACGAATCGGGCTGAAGGGTCGGCCTCGATCATGTGCGCGTGAGGAGCCTCGTGGCCGCTGATGGCAAAGCTTCCGGGCGGGGCGCTGGCGGCATGCTCGGGTCCCACCTTGCCTTCGTCTTTCTTGATGTCAGTGGCAGAACCCAACTCGCCGCTCGGCAGGATGGGTAACACCGCTACCGTCCCTCCCGCATAATTGGCGACCAGTACGTATTTGCCAGAAGGGTGGACGCTGAGGTGGGCAGGGCCGGCGCCGTGTGAGCTGACGGTGTTAAGGCGAGTGAGATGGCCGTTCGTCCGATCAATGGAGAAGGCACTTACCGAGCCTGAATTCGCGCCTTCGAAATTGCCCGTTTCATTCGCAGCATATAGGTGTGTGCGGGAGGGATCGAACGCCAGCCAGGAGGGATTCGAGTCGTCTGCAAAGAGCGCGGCTTGCGAAAGCTCCCCCGTGGCGGGATTCATGCGAAATAGATAAATGCCCTGCCCGTAGCCCTTGCTTCCCTCGGGGCCTTGCGGCGAGCTGTAAGTACCAACATAAGCCAGGATTGAGTTGTGCATCGAATTCTCCTGCCCCTGCGCGGCGAGCGACGAATTCATCAGGGCCATAGCGGTAGCGCCTCCCAGGAAATGACGACGCGAGATTCTGCCTAAGAGATCGCGCGGGCGTGATAAGTCATGGCTCGACATCGCAACTGTCCTTTTGACCTGATTTACAAATTGGCACGGTCAGATTATGAGACCGATTCGTTTCGCAAAGCAAGGGCCTGCACAAATCAGCAGCCGGGCGTTCGAGCGGCTCCGACGCTACGCATCTCCCGGCATTCGACGCCGGAAGTGGTACACTGCGACTAGCTGGTGCAAGACAGCGACGGGAGAGGTGCATAGCGAGTGCAGAATACCGCAAAACGTAGGGCTTCGCCCTACGCCAGCCACGCGCCCTGCCAATAGCGGAGGCACTGTGGCTTGGAGACCCAAGATTGAAAGGATTCTTTGGTACGCGGCGGTAGCGATCTGCTTGGCAGGTGCGCTCGGCTGGCTCCGGGCCATGGCATTCTGGGACCAGTACGGGAGCCTTCCGCATTCCCCAAACCCGGCGACTGGCAATATCTATTCTTTGAACATCCACGGGTATGTGGTTTATCAGACGCTCCAGGAAAAACTCCGGCGGGAACGGTGGGAATTCTGGTCCACGGCAGTGTCCTGCTGTGGGTTTGCGCTCGGAGGATTTCATAAGTGGCTCACGGAAAGGCGGAAATGAAGATCGCGGGAGGGAAATGGTGCCGACTACCGGGGCCAAGAGTTTCGGAACGAGAGATAGACTACCGCCAGCCGAGGCTTAGAGTCGGGCCTTCTCCAGGGCTGTTCCAGAACATTCCCCAAGCTTTCCTATTTTCGCATTCACAAAAAGGGCTTGCTTTTC